>Ga0209300_1000097_pt1 | contig 56249 bp, 80 predicted proteins | sample Shrwel_input2_RT_FD_187535 | JGI IMG/M metagenome (GOLD analysis project Ga0209300, IMG submission 187535) | Subsurface microbial communities from deep shales in Ohio, USA - Utica-3 well 1 S input2 RT (SPAdes) (version 2) ... | reverse complement strand
TATATCTATTGTCATGTATTGACAAGCATGGGCATTATGGCCGATAATGAAGGGGTCGATGAGGCCATCGGCACCGGGAGCACGCGGCGGCAACCGCGCCCGGTTCAACCCGTAAAGGCAGGAGTCCAACATGATTTCCGATTTCATCAATCCCGATCTGACGTTGATTTCTCAAGTCGCCATCTGGAGTGGCGGCCTACTGCTGATCGCCGGCGCCGGCTACTGGCGCGACCGCTATCTGGCCAAGCACGGCCGAGCCTGAGCCTTTCCCCACGACCGGCCGCCCTTGAGCGGCCCGGCAACCCCAACCCGGCAGGAGGTTTCACCATGCGCGACATGAGCAGCGCCCAGCTTGAGCGACTGGCCCGCAAGCAGGACTTGGCAGGCCTGGAGAAGCAGGCTGACCACACCCTGGCCCTTGCCAGCGAGCGCCGGCAGAGGGAGGACGACATGATGCTGTCGATTCCTCGCCATGAGCGTGACGGAGCGCCGCGCTTCGTGGGCCGCCGTGAATACCCTACCGAGCCACCGCGTGGCTCCTGGGCCTTCGCGCAGACGCTGGGCCTGGGCGATCAAATCGATATTCACGACGAGTTGTGGGCAGTGGACTCGATCACCCGCTACGCGGATGCAATCACCGTTCACTTGGAGCGCGGCGACCATGACCGCGTGGAGACCTTCGCCGACAAGGCGCTGCTATGGATTGTCCGGGCCGCCTGACCGCATTCGCCAGCGCCTCGCCGAGACGCTGGCACGAATGTCGCCAGGCGACAGACGAGACCGGGAGCACGCGGCGGCAACCGCGCCCGGACCACCCGCAACAGGCAGGAGCCACATCATGGGCAAGCAGAAGCTGCGACACGTTCGCATCATCGATGCACAACAGGTTATCCGCGTGGATGAGCGTCGACCGGGAGCCAACAAGAGCAAGGCACGCGAGTATCTGCGCGAGTTGATGCGCGAGGCGGACACGATGGGCCGCCGGGGAGCGGCGTTCACGCTGGAGTATTGCCAGGACGGCGCCCGCGCCTTCGCCAGTTATCGCTATTACGCCGGCGGCGGCGAGGCGGTCTACCTCGGCGCGGCAGGCCGCTAGGCGCGGCCGATCCGCGATGCCGGGCCGGTGCCGACCGCGCCCGGTGCTTCCCCCACTCGCAGGAGTCGACACCATGACCACCCACACCACCGAGACCATCACCCAGCCGCGCGTCCCCCATGGTTACGAGCTATACGCGAGCACCCACGGCCACGGCTATCAGTGGCGCTACCCTGGCTGTCCGCGCGCACGCGACGAGGAAACCGAGCACGTTCAAAGCGCCGCCGAGGCGGCCGACGCCGCGTGGGAGGACTTGGGCGAGCCGGACGGCTACGCGGCCCGCCAGATCGATGAGCCTGGCGACTACTACGGCCATTGGGAGTTGCGCTTGCTCGATCCCGACGACCCCGAGGGGGCCGGCGAGCCGAGCGATGACAGCTATGCCACGCGCGGCGCGGCGATCCGTGCCGCCTGGCAAGAGAGCGCCGCCGACTGAGCCCGCAGGCGTCCCGCTCGGGGCGCCCCGACCAGGAGCCGAAATATGCCTGTTTGCATGATCCTCATGTTTGTCGCTGTTGGCATTTTAGGCTGTGCCTGTCTTGGCCTCGCCTGTCTAGCCCGGCGCCGCGCCCGAGAGAGCGCCCGGCGAACGGTGCGCCAGGCCCGCGCGCGGGACGTTTACACCTTGCACCCTGGCACCGTCGCTCTGTGGGATGCCGAGGCTCTAGCGCGCGGTGAATCGGCCTTTCGCGGCTACCGGCTGCCCAGCGGGCGAGTCGTCAGGCGGCGATACTGGCGACGATTGGAAGGCGTCGACTCGGCTGAATAATTGTGTATTGTCATATATTGACATTAGTAGGCTTTCTGTCCGATAATGAGGGCGTCGATTGAGGCAATCGACGCCGGGACTCAGCGGCGGCAACCGCGCCCGGCTCAACCCGAAACAGGCAGGAGTCAGACCATGTGTGAACCCTCTCCGTGCAAGTACCAACAGACGCTCGACAGGATTCATCGTGTCCTTGACGGCGACCCCACCCGCCCCGCCATGGAATGGGCCGAAAGCGATCTGGATGAAATCGGCCTCATCATGCACGAAGCGGGCTATCACATTCGCGACGTAGGGGAGGACTGATCATGCGCCAGAACCTGGAGACCGCCCCCGAGAACGTCAGCGAGGCACTGCTGGCCAGCTTCGCGCGCACCTACCCGCACCACCGCTTCGCCGTGATCGAGCAGGAACGCCGGTTCGGCCACGACTGGCAACGGGTCTGGACGGGCCGCGACTTCGCGCTGGCTGCCGCCGGGCACCACCTGATGGAATTTGCCGATGCCGTGGCCACCCAGCGCAACCACGGCGGCGAGATTCTGATGGTGCGCGTCAGGGACAGCGCCGGCCTGGCTTGCTGCTACAGCGAAGCCAAGGTGCGATTCTGGAACGGCCAGCCGTGGGCCTACATGGACACCCGCGAGACGGCCTGACACACCGGGGCGGCAAGGGCCGCCCCACTCCCCCGACCCGGCAACCAGGCGGCGGCAACCGCCCCGGGCGATCCCAAGACCGGCAGGAGCCCCGACATGGCCACCATGAACATTCCCCTTGCCTACGCTGACGACCGCGCGGCGCGTGGCGTGGGTCGCGTTGAACTGATCCGCCGCTTATACGTCAACGTCGGCGGTCAGCGGCTGACCCTGGCGCTGCACCGTCCCCACAACGACGCCGCTGGCCTGATCCTGGCCGACTACCGCAGTGGTTTTCGCCTGGCCCAGCTTGTCGGCAACCCGTCCCAGCAGGTCGGCCGCCCTGTCGACTATGACGGCATGGCCCGCGACTGGATGGCGCGCATGGTCGAGCAGCACGGCGCCGGGAAGGTGCTGGCCCGGTTTGAATCGGTCGACCGTCTCAACTGATTTTATGTATTGTCATATATTGACATGGCGAGCCGCTTCGGCGATACTGTGATCATCGGCCGAGGGGGCCGATCCCGGGAGTCACGCGGCGGCAACCGCGCCCGGGGTCTCAAGACTGGCAGGAGTCGCATCATGACCACCATTGGCACTTTCCAACCTCACCGCTGCGCGATCGTCGCGGGTCTGTTCACGCACGACGTATGGCATTGCGACGTGCTCGAGCTGCGAGACCGCCGCCGCGTATGCCTGACCACCTACCACGGCTGCGCTGGCACCGTGCGCCGGACCTACCCGCTGCGCCGCGATGACACCTTCGTTCGCGACGGCCGCCGGTATCGGCTCGGCCAACCGGGCGAACGTCTCGCCTTCGACGCCGCCGTTGTCCATTGAATCCATGCGGCCCCGGATGCCCGGGGCCGCCCAGGGGAAGGAAATCGCCATGATCCGCAAAGAGTACGCCCAGGCCCGCCGCCGCTTTCGCACACACGGCTATGATGGGCTGTTCGACCTGCCGCACGCCGTTCAGATGGAATATCGTGACCTGCTGGACATTCAGAACGGCCAGGATATGCTCGCCGAGCGCGCGAGCCTGGTCCGCTGCTGCCGACGCCAGGGGCTGTATTTCAATTTCACTCACCTGATGGGCTATCGGGGGGTCGGTGGCCACGATCCCCGGCGGCTGCGCTGCACCGACAGCCGTGCGGCCCGTCGCTTCAACCGGGCGACGCTGGCCCGGCTGGACCACCCGCTGGCCCGCGTGACGCTCCACGTCCAGTCGAGCGGCCGCACCACCGGCGAGACCGAAACGCCGTACCTGGAGGGCAGCGACGGCGGCCCCTGGCTGCTGGCCCCCTTGCTCGCCCCGCGGGGCCGCGCGGCGGTGTTTGCCAGCGAAGCGGCGGCCCGTGAGGCCCTGGCGCCGTTCGATGTGACGATCACTTGCCAGGCGGCGAACGCCGCCGGCTGATGCCCGGCCGGGGCTGCGCGCCCCGGCCTAATCGACGAGGACCGGCTATGTACACCATTCGACAGTTCAGCGAGCGCCGCGAGTGCGCCACCGTCGACACGCTGCGCGAGACGCTGGCCAGCGACTACCGAGGGCAATCGGTCGCGGTGCAGTTCGAGACGCCGCGCGGCATGAAGCAGAGCGTGTTCGTCGACGTGGACGACGCCGGCGAGATCGCCGAGAGCCACGGCCGCCAGGCGCCCGTCGACTTCGACGCCCTGGAGTACCGCCGCACTACCTGAATGCCAGGCCCGGCGAGACGCGCCGGGCCACCCCGGGCGGATGCCCCGCCCGATACCCTGCCGCTTTGCCCCGTTCGCGGGGTTTTTTTCTTTCCTGCCCCTTCGGGCGATACTGTGTGACAGAGACCATGGAGAGACGACGATGACTGACCCCAGGAAATCCCGCGTGAAAATCCCCCGCCGCGAGCCCGGCGAGATCGCGCGAGCCAATCCCGCCCCGGGCGATCCCGAGACCCAGCTACGTAAGGCACGCGAGTTGTCGATGCGGCGCTATGGTCGCGCCTATCGCGACCTCGCCAAGCACTGAGGACGTGGCCATGCGTACCACGAAAAACGCCATTAATGTATTGTCATGTATTGACAATAATCGCGCATCGCGCGATACTGGCCCTGCCGATTGAGGCAATCGACACCGGGAGCACGCGGCGGCAACCGCGCCCGGTTCACCCGAAACAGGCAGGAGTCAGACCATGACCATCGTTATCGACGGCTTTCCCATCGAGGAAGTGACCCCCACCCCCTGCTATCGCGCTGATGCCATCCTGCGCGGCGTGACGCCCTTTTGTGTCTGCCCGGCGTGCCGTGAGCGCGGCGCCGAGTACCTGGAGACCGCCCAGGCCTCCCGCGAGCACCTGCTAAGCCTGATCTACCGCCACACGCACAGCGATTACAAGGGCCACATCGACGGCCGCCGGCGGTCGATCCTGATCAACCGCAACGGCGGCACTTGCCTGGTCCCGCTCGCCAGCCTGACGGACGCCGAGATTACCGGGAAACTGACCTACACGCTGCGCCAGGAACAGCGCCGCCTCGCCGGCAAGCTGGCCTACCCGGCCATCTAACCCACCGCCGCCCCGGCAAGACCGGGGCGGCTCCCCGGAGGGCCAGACCATGCAAGCGCAATCTTTGCAGTGTCCGCCAGGCTATGAAGTGCGTCGCTGCGAGCGGCATAACGTCTACCGGCTATGGCGGCTGTTCGACACCGACGACGGCTATCCCGACGAGATCGAGGACGGCTATGCGACGCGCGCTGAGGCGGTCGAGGCGGCCCGGCAGTGCGCCGGCATCGCCGCCGCGTAGGCAACCCCTTGAGCGGCCCGGTACGGCCGGGCCGTCTTTTCCATCGACGGAGCCGCAACCATGTCCACCCTCACCCCCCGCGACCATATTTCACTGATCACGCGCGAGGCGATGGGCGCCGCATTGAGCGTCATCGATGCCGCGTATCTGGCCAAGGGCCAGGGTGCCGGCCCGTTGGGCGACGAGCTGGCCGAGGCCCTGGAACGCACCCTAGAGGACGCCTTGCTGGCCCATGAGGCCGACCCCGAGGCGCCGCGGGTTCCCGCGTTCACCAACATTACCGAGCGGCCGGAGGAAATCGTTTTCCACGACGGCGAGGGCACCGCCTGGCTCTATGAGCGTGACGCATTCCGTGGAGAGAGTACGTGCTGGCGTATCATGTCGAAGCCCTATCCTACGGTGCAGACTTTCCGCCAGTTTCACGGCTACCACTGGCTGACCACCACGCACCGGACCCCGCGCGAGCTGCACGACGAGTATCTGTCCCGCCAATCGAGCTAAGACCGGCGGATGCCCCGCCGAGCCCCTGCCGACCTGGCCCCGTCATGGGGCCTTTTTTATGTATTGTCATGTATTGACTTTGGCGAGGCGGTGGGCGATACTGTGGCTGTCGGTCGAGGCGACCGACGCCGGGCACCACGCGGCGGCAACCGCGCCCCGGTTCACCCGCAACAGGCAGGAGTCACCATGAATCACTACGAAGAACGTCAGGAAGCCCGTCGCCAGCGTCTCGAGGAACGCGCCGCCAAGACGCGCGACAAGTCCGACGCGCTGGCCACCGAAAGCCGTCAGATGTGCGACATGATCCCGATGGGCCAGCCGCTGCTCGTCGATCATTACTCATACAAGCGTGACCTGAACTACCGGAACCGGATGCACAACAAGATGCGCAAGAGCGTCGAGGCTCACAAAGAAGCCGAGCGGCTGGAGCGACGCGCGGCCGCCGTGGGCACCGCCGGCATTTCCAGCGACGACCCGGATGCGGTGGCCAAGCTGCGCGAGAAGCTGGACGGGCTGACCAAGGCGCACGAGACGATGAAGGCCGCCAATCGGCTGGTCCGCAAGGGCGACACCCCGGCGGTGCGCGAAGGCCTGGCCGAGCTGGGCATCAGCGCGGCGATGATCGACGAGCTGCTGACGGGCGATTTCATGGGCCGCAAGGGCTTTGCGCCCTACGCGATCCAGAACAGCAACGCCACCATCCGCAGCACCCGCCAGCGTATCCAGGAGCTGGAGCAACGCGCCCAGCGTGAGGACAAGACCGTCGAGGGACGTGGCTACACCTACCGCGAGGATGTCGCCGATAACCGCGTGAAATTCCTTTTCGACGGCAAGCCCGACGACGAGACGCGCGCGCTGCTCAAGGCGCACAACTTCAAGTGGAGCCCCAAGCGCGAGGGCCAGCCGTGGGTCCGGCAACTGACCAACGCCGGTCGCTACGCCGCCGCGGCGGTTCGCGAGGCCCTGGACGCCCGCGACGCCGACTGAGCCCGTGAGGGGCGGCGCTGCCGCCCCTCCCCGCCCTGACCTGGAGGCCCACACCATGGCCCGAATGACCCGCTTTCACCGGCGCTCGATCCCGCGCCTCAAGTGGCGCCAGGTGCGCGCCGATCACTTCAAGGCCGAGCCGCTGCCCGGCTATGTCTTCCGTGTCGTCAAGAATCCCGGTGGCGTGGGCTGGCTGTATTACCTGCCCGGCCGCGACGCCGAGGCGACGGCGATGGAAGGCGTGGCGCAGTTTCATTGCGAGGAATGGTGGCGCGAGGCCTTCGCCGACCTGCTCGATGCGCAGGCATGACCCCGGGCCGCGCCAGGCGCGGCCCCCCAGCCCCGGCCGGGGCGCCAACCTGGAGAGATTGACCCTGATGAGCTATCAACAGACGTTCCGCGCGGCGCTCGAGCGCACGGCCCGCTTTGGGCTGCCGGCGCCGGCGGTCCCGTTCACCGAACGCCGCTTCCTGGATGCCGCGGGCGAGCAGGCCCTGGCGGGCATCGCCCAGGACGTGCTCGGCGGTCGGGCGCCGCGCGAGGTCGCCGATCGCTGCGTCGGCGTTCATCGCGGGGCTCTGGCGAGGGTCGGCGAGGCGCTAGGCTGTACGCCGGTGCTGACTATTGGCCATGTTGTCGTCGGCGAGCAGTCGTATTTTGAGCGCGATGAGGATGCCTACCGGAAGAACCTGACGGGGCTGACGGCTGAGGGCCATGGCTACCTTCATTGCTGGCTGACCCTGCCGTCGCTGGAGATCGTCGACTTCACCTTGGGCACGGGCCTTGCCTATTTCGAGCTGGCCTCTGACAAGAATTTCGGCTGTGTGTTCTATGGCCTGGCCGATGACCTGGCAACGCACGATCAACTGACGTTTCACCCCATGTTGGTCGGCGAAGGCTATGAGGATCGGTTGCGGGCGAACTTCGCTATCCAGATGCTGTGAAGGTCGGTAGCGATCTGGCAGTGGCGGCGGGGGGCTATGACCTCGAGCATGGAAAGCTGCCACCCTCCCCCACCCTTGGGCCGTCCCGGCTTCGCCGGCACCGGGCTCTACTCGCTTCGCTCCCCGAGCCGCGCCAACCCCCGCGCGTCTCGGCCCTTCGGGTGACGATCCCTCGTCCCCTCCTGGGGGCCGGCTTCGCCCGCCCCCGCCGGCGCTCCGCTTGGCGTCCCCCGAACCCCCTACGGCCCGGCGTTGCCGGCCCGTCTACGCGCCTTCGGCGCTGCGCGCGGGGCTGACGCCCCGCTTGCGGCCCGTCGCCGGCGCCGGTGGGGCTACGTCATCGTCAGTCGGCTCGCACACCCTGGACCCTAGCCCTTGTCCCCCGCCTGGCCCACCAGGGGCTTTCGCGGCATATCCTCGGGCGCTGCGCGCCCTGCGGTATTCCACGGTCCCCTGGCGCGCGCCGGGGTCGGGCTGGTTCCGGGTGTACCGCGATCCGCTGACGACGACGAGCAGAGCCCCACCCCGGGGGCCGGTGTGGCTCCGGGCCAACCCCCTTTCCGCCCTCGCGAGCTCGGGCGGCCCGCTCCGCGCTTCGGACTCCAAGCAGTGCCGGCGCGGCGGTGGCGCGTCCAGATTCGAGACGCCAATATATCTATTGTCATGTATTGACAAGTATGGGCATTTGGCCGATAATGAGGGTGTCGATTGAGGCAATCGGCGCCGGGCTCGAGGGCCGGCGGGATAGGGGAAGACGGAGGGGAAACCATGGGTTACACGGGCCGGCGAGTGAAGCTGATTCCCTGCCGCGATGCGCGCGGCCAGGTTCCGGTGCCGCACCTGGACTGGTGGACCTATGCCGAGGATTGCCAGGCGGCCGAGCCGCTGCCCGGTTATCGGTTCTCGATCACCCCGGACCCGCAGCTTGAAGGCGGCTGGGTCGCGCATATCCCCGGCCACCCGCCGACCCCGGTAACGCGACTGGGCATCGCCAAGGCGACGTGTGAACACGCCTGGTTTAACGCGATGCGCGCGTTCCTCGAGCCGCACAACGTCGATAACGATTGATCCAACGCCGGGGCCACGCGGCGGCAACCGCGCCCGGCACCACCCGAAACAGGCAGGAGTCAGACCATGACAGCAACCACGACCGCCCCGCTCCAGATCGGCCAGCGCGTTTCTTGCTCCCTCCCCCATGCCGGCATGGGCACCATCGTCGCCATTGATGGCGAGCAGTCCCCGGAGACCTGCCAAAGCGCGGGGCGCGGCCTGGTGGTCGCCGGCGGCGGGGCGACTTTCGGCATCGTGTGGGACAACGGCGGCGAGGCGCGGCAGATTCCCGAGGCGCTGCTACGTCAAAGCGTGCAATGGGCAGTACACGACGAGGTGCTGGACGCCGAGGCGGTCGAGGCCGCCAAGCGGCTGGCCAAGCAGACCCGCGCGGCCCAGGAAATGCAGAAGGCCGCGGCGAATAGCGCCTTCGAGCAGGCGAAAGCGGCCCTCGCCACCGATCCCGCCCTTGCCGGACTCAAGCGCGCCGATCAGTGCGACGACGGCGGGGCCAAGCTGGTCGCCGCGAACCTTCGCAAGCTGCTGAAAACCGCGTTCCCCAAGGTGAAATTTTCGGTTCGCAAGGACAGTTACACAGCGGTCAATGTGAGCTGGACCGATGGCCCGACAAAGGCCGAGGTCGACGAGATCGCCCAGCGGTTCAAGCGGGGCAGCTTCAACAGCACGGAGGATATCTACGAGTCGTCGCGCTCGCCCTGGTGCGCCCTGTTCGGCGGCGTGGATTACGTGTTCACCCACCGCGATTACAGCGAGGCCCACACGCGCCGCGCCATTGACGCCCTGTGGGCGAAGTATCCGGGCAACCTGAAAGGGCTCGACAAGCCGACCCCCGAAGGCATCCGCCAGGGCGCGCATAACGTCGAGGTGCCGGGCATTTACGAGTATCTGCCGACCCTGGTGCGTAGCGAGGCGGCGGCCCTGGCGGGCGACGCCTGACAGCGGCGGGCGGGGCTGAGGCCCTGCCCCTTTTTCATTATTTATCTATTGTCATGTATTGACGTATAGCCCGCGGTGGGCGATACTATGCTTGTCGGTTGAGGCAACCGATGCCGGGAAAAAGCGGCGGCAACCGCCCCGGCTATTCACCAACAGGCAGGAGTCAATATCATGGCAATGTTCCGCAACTTTGGTCCGATCAATGCAGTCCGCACCGGCCAGCCGCTGACCGACGACCAGATCATGAGGGCGGCCCCGTCCATCTTCGCCGAGGCACCGCACGATAGCCGCTCGGAACGCTATCACTGTATCCCCACGATCAACGTCATCGACGCGCTACGCGCCGAGGGTTTTGATCCGTTCTATGCGTGCCAGGTGGCCGTCCGTACCGCCGACAAGCGCACCCATGCCAAGCACATGCTACGCCTTCGCCATCGCAACCAGATCAACGCCCGGGAGGCCAACGAGATCATCTTGCTCAACAGCCACGACGGGTCATGCAGCTATCAGATGATCGCCGGCATGTTCCGCTTTGTCTGCGCTAACGGCATGGTGTGCGGCTCGACACTGGGCAATATCCGCGTTCGCCATCAGGGCAAGGGCGACATTATCGGTGAGGTCATCGAGGGCGCCTATAGCGTTCGCGAATCGTTCGAGATCGCCGAGCAGCAGCGCGACACCATGCGCGCGGTGACGCTGGATAACGCCGAGCAGGAATTGCTCGCCGATGCAATCTTGCAGTACAAGCACGACGACCCCACCCGCCCGGCACCGATCGCGCCCCGGCAGTTGCTCAACGCCAAGCGCATCGAGGACGACAAAGACGACCTTTGGACCGTCACCAACCGCATTCAGGAAAACATCATGAAGGGCGGCCAGGTCGGCCGCAGCGCCAACGGCCGGCGCACCCGGACCCGCGCCGTTCGCGGGCTCGATCAGGACGTGAAGCTAAACCGCGCCTTGTGGGATATGTCGGCCCGCTTCGCCGAACTCAAGGGCCAGGGCTAACCGGAGGGGCCGCCCAGCGATGGGCGGCCTTTTGATCACCGCTTGTCTACCAAATGATCACCGCTTGTCTACCGTATGATCACCACTTGTCTACCAGATGATCAGCCGAAGTAACCCCCGGATGAGGTTTTTTGCCATGGACATGATGAGAATTGGCGATCAGGACGAAAGCACTATCGCGGAAATCGCCGCCACCCTTCCCGATAACGAGGCCGGCATGATCGAGCAGGCCCGGCAGGCTATCGCCGCTTTCGACCGGGCGGTTATGCGGGGTGATTCTCAGGCCGCTACCCAGGCCGCCGACCGTTACGATGCCGTCACCTGGCGGCTCAACAACGGGACGTTTTTTGGCTGCCGTTCCAGCGACGTGAGCGCGGGTAGTCGTGTCGAGCGCGCTTGTTCCAAAGCCCCCGGCGAGGTGCCCGGATGGGGCCAGAAAGGGGCCTTTGTGGTGTCGGTCAACGGGATGCGCGCCATCGTCGAGACCCACCCGCATTCCTTGCGCTACGCGCAATGGCTCAACTTTCACGCCATCGACCTGGAGCGCCGTTTTTTGAGCGAAACCGGCTTTCGCAGTCACTTACAGCCGTTCACGCCAGGCGTGACGATCCAGCAGGCCGCGCGCGACTATATCGCCGCCTCACAGGCGGGAAATCACTACGGCGTCGCGATTCGCGAGCCGCACACCTTGAGCCAGGTTATCAAGGCCCGTCAGCCATGGGTGAGGCGGACGCTTTGCGACATGGACGAGCCAGTATCCTACCAAGAGAATGACGGGCAGCTAGGCATGATTATTTAGTATTGTCATATATTGACGTATGCGGACAGGAGGGCCATACTACAACGGTCGGCACATCGCCGGCCCCGTGGGTAAGCGGCGGCAACCGCGCCACGGGTCCACCCCTGGCAGGAGTCACCACCATGACCACACCTCGAGAAGTGCGCCACGTTCGTTTCGGCCCGTTGGACGTGGCCACGCTGGGCGCCCTGATGGATTCCCTGGCCCCCTATGCCGGCCATTCCACGTCCTCGCATGTCGTGCGCCGCGCCGCGCGGCGGGTCCGGGGCGAACCCCTGATCGGGCCATCCACCCAGCACTAACCGCCACACCGGCCGCCGCCTGGCGGCCGGGTCTATCTTTCTCCCCGTTATACCGTTACCAATCTTCGCGATTCGACTGGATCAGTCGGCCGGCAACATCGGCGCCGCCTGGCAGTCATCTTCCCCGCACAGCAGCCGCAACGCCGGCTTGCCCCAGGCTTGGGCGCCACAGGACGGGCACCGATACTTGAGCCGATTGGAGCGGCCTGCCGCGGGCTTGTCGGTATCGGGATAGACCAACCAGGATGCCCCTTGCGCGGCCGGCGCCGGCACTGGTGCAGCCTCGCCGGGGCTCGGCGGCGCCAGTGCCGGCGCCGAGCCCTGCCCCCCGCCTCGAGGCAGCGCGCAGGGAAAGCGATCGACCCAGCTCAACCGATATTCCCGCGTCAGCAGTGCCGCACACGCCAGGTCGAAGGCACCGCCTTCGATGATGTAATCCATCATCTGCTCGCCGGTGCGCTTGCCGCCAGGCTCGCCGGTATCGCTGGGCATCAGGCCGATGGCCTCCATCTTGTCGCCCCATTCGCGATTGTGATAGCCGCGCCGGCCTGGCTTGCCGTGGTGATGCTGCCACTGGTGGACCATCTCATGTACCAGCGTGGAGAGCGTTTCCTCGATGGGGCAGACAGCGAAGTATCCCGGGTTCATGGCGATCTCGTCGACCAGCTCGCCGGTCTGCGTCTGCGCGAATCGGCCGTGCGAGAAGTAGCCGTAGGTGCGCCGCTCCCGTTGCAGGGTGATCAGGCAGGGGGGGAGTTCGCCGGCGAATAGCTCGGCGTTGAAATGGTCGTAGGCATCTTGCAGCTCGGCATAGGCTTCGCTGGTGGGCAGGCGGGACATGGCCGGGTCTCATTTTTGGATTGCGCAATCCAAAAGTAACCCCCCGATATTGGATTGCGCAATCCACTATCGGGGGGGCTGTGTAGCGTAGGACCGTTACAACCTACAACGCTACCGGAAGGCCAGGACCACGATCAGGCCAATCGCGGCCGTCGCGAAGGCGCCGCCCAGGAGCCCCATCAAGAGCGCCTGGCGCATGAAGCGCGCGTGCGCCTCGTTGACCACACGGGCCGCGCCCTTGATCTCGCCGGCGAGCCCCCGCGCGTCCTTGGTCAGCTCGAGCATGGCTTGCTCGAGGTCGCGGCGGGCCCGCCCGCTCGCTTCGTCGAGCGAGCGGGCGGCAGCTTCGCCAGCCTGGCGGATTGCCTGTGCCGAGCTATCGGCGGCGGCGGACTGGTCTTGCAACAGGCGTCGGGCGCTCTCCTGGAGGGTTTCGCTACGGTCGAACAGGTCCAGGGCATCGCCGAACAGCTCGACCAGCGCCGCCTCGCGGGCCGTCTTTGGCCGCCCTTGCATCGTTTCATCCCGGTCCGCCATGGGTCGTCCTCCGTTACTCGGCTGAGGTCGTGGCGGCCGCGCTCGCCGGCTTGGCCGGCTTGGCCTCCGGTGCCATGAGCGCCGCGAACGCCGCGGCCAGGTTGTCGCGCGCAGAACGCGCCAGGCGGATCAACGAGACCATCGACTGTGCTTCGTACATGCGATCCTGATCGCCCTTCGCCTTCGCCTCTTGGCCGATGGCCCTCCAGTCGGTCTTGTCGGCAAGCACATCATCCAGCGTGAGGCCAAGGGCACGCATACGCGGATAGACCTCGCTGTATTCGATCCAGGCATTTGCGTTCAGCATGTAATACCCGGTATCGGCATGATGGTTGAAGAGCACATGGAAGTCGTCTTGTAGAACGTCATCCAAAGCGACTCGGTTAAACACGACGCGGATCGATGTTTTAGGGACACCCATTTCATGAAGCGCGTCAATCGTCGCCAGCGTGTCGCGGATTTGCTTAGAGTCGCTAACAGCCGGAATCACGAAATAATCGAATTCTTCGTGCGAGCCGCGGTATTGATTCATGAGGCGCATAAAGGGCTCGACGTTGGATGCGCCGATATCAACGACAACGCTTTCCTCGAACATCAAATCTTCTTGCAAGCGGCCCCACTCAGTACCGCGCACGGTTTCGCCTTCACCTTCGTCGGCGTTGATAGACTCCACCGGCACATAAACCGGGTCTTTCATGTTCGGCATCAGCAGGTGGCGGGACACCGTAGACTTGCCGACGTTGCCGGAAAAGTTGAGGACTGCAATCTTTGCGGCCAGTTCTTTTGCTTGCTTTGCCATTAGTCGCGACTCCGTTTAGGGATCAATGATTTCCGGTTTTCATACTGCCTGCCGTAGTCTTTTCGATTCCGTGCATTTAGCACGTCATTCAGACCGCCGCCAGGCGCATGGTCGTCCGTATCTTGCTCTGTTTCAACCTTGGCCGACTGATTGCCGTCGTCCGCCTCGGCCTCCTGCTGGGCGCCTAGCTCAGTAGGCGCCTGACGAGGAACATATTTTTCCTCGACCTTGGTCGTGCTTTCGCCCCCTCCTTTGCGCTTTTGCTTTTTCCGATACCGATACATCAGGGTCTTGAGATATCCAGCCGTAACCTCTATGCCCTGCTGCGTCAGTTCTTCGGCGATCTCACTTATAGGCACCCCTTCATCGAGCACCATGTGATGAATTTCTGGCATCAGCGGGTCTAGCCGCTTTGCGATGGGCCGTTTCTTTCCTTGCACCTGGCCCAGTCTTGGCGAATCGCCTTGTCTCACCTGGGGCACAACACACCTCCCGCCGTGGTTATCGCCGCATCCCCACCCACTCTAGCGGTTTGATCACCGCTTGTCTACTGATTGATCACCACTTGTCTACCGAATGTCTACCAGTTGATCACCGACCGTCTACCATCTGTCTACCTTTTGATCACTTTTCGATCACCAATTGTCTACCATCTGTCTACTGCCTGCCTGCTTTGCGCTCCTGACTCACCCCTCCACAATCCGCTAGCGCGAATTGTGATGAATGAATACCTCCTTAACGCCTCTGAGAAGCCGTCTAGTCGGTGCATTACCCCCGCTGTGATAGGGTGATCCTTAAAGGTGGAGCGCACACACCATACGCACCCCTGGCGGGGCGCGCGCAAGCTGCTGATTTCAAAGGATAAATCAGCAACAAAAAAGAGTTTTTTGGCGAACACAAAAAGGATTACAAAAGCCGCTATAATTCACTAGAATCAGTCTTTTACAGGACTACAAAGGCGAACACATGGCACGTCGCAACCGTTCAATAGGACGCTCAGTAGCACCCCCGTTCTCGGTTAGGCTCTACCAGGAGCAGCTAGACCAGTTTCAGGAAGAAGCGAAGGGAACTGGCCGTTCGGTGTCCGCAATACTTCGGGATCGCCTCGATGCGGCAGATCAGACCACCGATGTACTGGAAAATATGCTTGATGCACTTCGCGACATGGAAAACAGAATGGAGGAAATGGCACGCGATCACGGCAACACTAATTCCGGCAATAGTGGCATCGCGATTAACGCCGAGACGTTAATGCTGTTGCGTTTATTGGTTAGACAGTCTGGCAAGAAGAACGATCTATCAATGATCCAGGGGGAGTTGGAGCGTCAAGGAATTACCCCGTGGAATCCAGATTCGCGGAAACCGGAGCGATAGGCAATGTATATAAATCGACTTTTAAAACGACAAATAACATTTCTCCTAGTGGTGACGCCGCCGGTCGCCGCCTGGATTTTAGTCTGCGCTTTTTATATTCGGGTGCCTGGCGAGCCCCTGCTTTTGACCATGTGGTGGGCTGGCCACAATACATTGACAACCCCGCCGCTTTATTTGTCTCTGCTAGGTGGTATTGCAGGCGGGGGCGGCTTGGCGGCGCTATTTCTACACCAATTCAAAAGCGCATTTAAGGGCGCCCGCTTCCGCAAACATTTACGCGGTGTAAAGATCGCAACCGACAAGAAACTTTCTCGGCAAACGCGCGATGGCAAAAGCCAGCAAATCACCGTGGCTAATATACCTCTCCCCACTAATATCGAAAACCTGCACTTGCTTTTAGCGGGCGGTACGGGCTCGGGCAAGTCAACCATTATCAATGAAATCTGCAAGTGCATTTGCATTCGGCGAGAACGCTACTTCGTCATCGATCCGGGCGGCGAAATGCTCTCCAAGTTTTATCGCGAGGGGAAAGATAAAATTCTCAATCCCTATGATAACCGCACGGCAGGGTGGAGCTTTTTCAATGAGATACGCCACGAATACGACTTCGATCGTTACTCTCACGCGCTAGTCCCCAAGTCCAACTCCAGCGATGCCGAAGAATGGCTTGGGTATGGCCGATTACTCTTGCGTGAGGTCTCCAAGAAGTTGTGGAGCCAAGATAATGCCGACATTACGGAACTCAATTACTGGTGTTGTAATGCACCGCCGGAAGAACTGTTTGCCTTCGTAAAAGGCACTGAGGCGGAGTCCCTGTTTGGGGGGAATGAAAAGGGGTCCAAGGCCCTCCAATCGGCGCGCTTCGTGCTATCGGACAAGCTCTCGCCACACACCAAGATGCCGGATGGTGACTTTGCCCTGCGCGACTGGCTCGCTGATCCCAACGCCGGCAACCTGTTCATCACCTGGCGCGAAGATATGGTCGAGGCCCTGCGGCCACTGATTGCGGCCTGGACCGATTCATTGTTTGTCTCGATCCTCTCGCTGCCCCCGGACCCCAACCGCCGGATATGGGGCTTGATGGACGAACTGGCGAGCCTGGGCAAGCTGGAATCGCTGGAGGACGCGCTGACTAAAGGCCGCAAGAACGGCTTTGCCGGCATCGGGGCGATTCAATCGACCTCCCAGCTCGCCGATCTGTACGGGAAGGAGGGCGCACAGACGCTGCGCTCCTGCTTTAGCTCCCTGGTGGCCTTGCGCGTTAGCCGCACCGACCCTGAGACCGCCGAAGATATCAGCAAGGCGCTCGGGCTCCAGGAAGTCGAGCGCGATCGCGACTCGAGCAGCCGCGGGAAGGGGATGCGCTCGAGCAGCAGCATCGAGGTGAAGGAGGAACGCATCATTTCTCCGTCCGAACTCATGGCCTTGCCCGACCTCACCGGCTACGTCTCCTTGGTGGGTGACTACCCGGTCGCACGCTTCGAGACCCAGTACGTGCAATTCAAGAAGCGCTATCCCGCCTTCGTCGAAAGGGCGCCCATGTTCGCGGAGGTCCGCTAAATGCGCTCGTCCAAGGTACTCACCCGGCAAAGCATCGGCGATCTCGCGCACTACTACGAGTCCGGCGCCGACGACTACTACGCGAAAGAGGGCGAGTCCAACCAGTGGCACGGGAAGGGCGCCGAGGCCTTGGGGCTCACCGGCGAGGTCGACCCTGCGCGATTCCGCGAGTTGCTGTCCGGCAAGGCCACGCCCGACGTGGCCTATTCCCGCACCGCGACCCGCATGGATCAGAACGAACGGATCGGTATCGACTTCACCTTTTCCGCCCCGAAAAGCGTCTCGATGCAGGCGCTGATTGCCGGCGATCCTGCGCTGATCAAGGCTCATGACCGTGCCGTGGCGGCCACGCTGGATGCGATGGAACCCCACGCGATGACCCGCAAGAAGGTGAAGGGCAAGACCAGTGTGGAACACACCGGCAACCTGATCGCCGCCAAGTTTCGCCACGAAACGTCGCGTGAACTCGATCCCCAGCTACACACCCATGCCATCGTGATGAACCTCACCCAGCGTTCGGACGGGGAGTGGCGGGCGCTCAAGAACGACCAGTTGCTCGACAACAAGAAGTTTGGAGCCATCTACCAAGCGGAGCTGGCCAAGGGCGCGCTCGAGGCCGGCTACGAGCTGCGCTACAACCAGGACGGCTCATGGGATTTGGCGCATTTCAGCCGTGAGGAAATCCAGCATTTCAGCCAGCGCAGCCAGCAGATCGAAAGCACGCTTGAACAGCAGGGCAAGACCCGCGCCACGGCCACCACGGCCGAGAAGCAGCAGATCACCATGCTGACCCGGGCGCGCAAGGGCGAGAGCTACGATCGTGACTCCTTGCACCGCGCCTGGACCGAACGCGCGAAAGAGGCGGGTGTCGACTTCGACCGCCGCGAGTGGAAGGGCGCCGGCGCCGAGCACGCCCCGGAGACCAGCGCCCGGGGCGGTCAAATGCGTGTAATCACCGCCACCGAAGCCGTGCAGTATGCCGTCAAGCACATCGCCGAACGCGAGAGTGTGATGAGCGAGCGTCAGATACTGCGCACGGCGCTTGCCCACGGCCGGGGCCAGGTGGCGCATGATGAGATAACCCGTGAGATCGATGCCCAGCGGCGCAAGGGCTACCTGATCCGCGAAGACCCGATCTATCGACCGGGGGATGCGCGCGATGCCAAGCAGGATATGTCACGCGCTCAGTGGGTTGCGACCCTGACTGCCATGGGGCTATCTCGCCCAGACGCCAGGAGCCGGGTAGGCGAGGCAATCAACAAGGGGCGCTTGTCCAAGCAGGAAGCCCGGTACACGACACAGACCGCGCGCGAGCGCGAAAAGCGTATCCTCCAGATCGAGCGGGAGGGGCGCGGCCAGGTGGCGCCGGTGATGGACCGCGCGGCGGCTCACACACGCCTGGCCGACAAGGGGCTCAACAGCGGGCAGCTAGACGCGGCCAAGCTGATCCTGACCACCCAAGACCGAATCATTGGCATTCAGGGCTTCGCCGGCGTCGGCAAAACGACCCTGCTCAAGCCCGCCAAGGCGGAACTCGAGGCGGCCGGCTACGAAGTGCGCGCCGTGGCTCCTAACGGTAGCCAGGTCAAGGCGCTGCGCGATTCCGGCATCCCCGCGCAGACGCTGGCCTCGCTGCTGGTCGCCAAGGACAAGGGGCTGTCGGAGCGCACCGTGTTGGTGCTCGATGAGGCCGGCACCGTGCCAAGCCGTCAGATGGAACAGCTCATGAAGCTGGTCGAGCGTAGCGGTGCCCGGATGATCCAGGCCGGCGACGTGGCGCAGACGAAGGCGATCGAGGCCGGACGGCCGTTCGATCAGCTCCAGGCGGCCGGGATGGCCACCGCGCGCGTTGACGAGATCGTGCGGCAGCGTGACGCGGACCTCAAGGTGGCGGTCGAACTCGCGGCCAACGGCCAGACCAGCCAGTCACTCGACAAGATCAAGGACGTTCAGGAGCACGCCAAGGATAGCGACCGCCATCAGGCGATCGTCGATCGTTACCTGGCTCTCGAGCCCAAGGATCGCGACGAGACACTGATTATCAGCGGCACCAACGACGCGCGACGGGCCTTGAACGGCATGATCCGCGAAGCGATCGGCACGGCAGGGGAGGGGATCGTCTTCGATACTCTGGTTCGCCGCGACACGACGCAGCAACAGCGGCGTTTCAGTCACAACTATCAGGTCAACGACGTGATCCAGCCGGATCGCGACTACAAGTGCGGCCTGATGCGCGGAGAAACCTACCGGATCATCGATACCGGGCCGGGCAACCGGCTGACTGTCGAGCGCGAGGGCGAACAAATCTCCTTCTCCCCGCGTTCACACACCAAGCTCTCGGTCTATCGCCCGGAGCGTTCGGAACTGAGCGTCGGCGACAAGGTGCGGATCACCCACAACAACGCCCGGCTCGATCTCGCCAACGGCGATCGCTTCTCGGTTGAAGCCGTCTCTCCCGGCAAGGTGACATTGGCCAATGGCAAGCAGCGCGTCGAGCTACCCACCGACAAGCCGCTACACCTCGACCACGCCTATGCGTCCACGGTTCACGCCGCGCAGGGTGTCACCGCGGATCGCGTACTGATCGATGCTGACACGAAAACCAAGATCACCACCAAGGACGTGTACTACGTCGCGATTTCTCGAGCACGCTACGAAGCGCAGATTTTCACCGACTCGGTTAAGAGCCTCCCCGACGCGATCGCCCGCGAAGCCAACAAGACGGCCGCGCTCGACTTCGACCGTCGCGATGGCCGGTCCCGTACTGCCGAGCGAGAAACGGAGCACGAAGCCCCGCAGAAAGCCGCCGTGGGCATGGAGCACGAACGATGAATGTCGCGGTGAAGCACGCACCCGGGCGCGACACGTCGCGCGTGTGCGCCCTGATTCTCAGAACCCGGCGCGATCAGCTCCAGGTTGGCGGTCGAGAGCCCATCACGGGAGCGCCGGCGTGTACTCGGTTCCGCGTGGCCGTACTCGAGGGCGATGCCGAGCGATTCACACACTGGTTCCGCGAGGTGGCCGGGGGCGACTGCGTGGCTTTCGCGCCACTGGGGTCATTGGACTTCGCGGCGATTGGACCGGGCTGGCCGGTGGGGATGGCCGGGGAGGTCATCGAGCTCAATTATTCCGACTACCTGGAGGCCTGGCTGAGCAACCAGGCTGCCGCACACCGCGCGGCCTTGCATGAGAGCTACCTGACGGCGCGGCGACGGCTGGGGCTCTCGGAGTCATCCTGACCGGCCAGCGAGCCTCCAGACGCACAAAACCCGCCTTCCCGGCGGGTTTCTCATGTGGGGGAGGGTAAGGGAGGCCCGGCCCGTCAAACCGGCGACAGCAGCTCCCTAGCGCCTCAGACGGCGATCCGGCCGCGCCGCCTTTCCAGCGCCGCGGCTTCCTGGCGGGCTTCATCCGCCTCCAGCGGCGAAAGTCGCCTTTCCAGCCGCTCAGCCAGGGTCATTTCGTCGCCGATCCCGGAGGCGGTTATCTCGCCGTCATGCTGGGCCACCAGGGCCTTGAGCCCCTGAGTAATCGCCCGGCGGGCATCCTGGGAGTCTGGCATCTGGATCACGTAGGTCACGAACTCGCTATTCATCCCGTCCTCCCGGTCAGCCCAACTTGGATTTTTTGAACATCGGGTCATAGAACACCTCCTTGATCTGACGGTCGTGCATGAACACCGTCACATCGATCGTCGTGTGCAGCTCGCGCATGATATCCGCCAGGTCCAGGAGCCGGCCGGCTTCCGACTTGCGGATCAGCGTCGCGATGCGGTTGAAGGTCATCAGGGCGCCGCCGGCGTGAGTCGTGGTGATCGACCCCGGGTGGCCGTTATTGAGCCCTTCCAGGTACTCGAGCGCCGCGGAGTCGCGCAGCTCGGCGAGCATGATGCGATCGGGGGACAGGCGCATACAGGCCGCCAGGCATTCCGAGACGCTCATGCGGCCGGGGACGCTGCCGTAGAGCAGGTGGCCGACTTCGGACTGGTCTTCGCGCAAGGTCAGCTCATGCACGTCTTCAATGGTGATGATGCGCTCGCTTTTCGGCACCTCGAGGATCAGGCTGCGCGTGAACGTGGTTTTGCCGGACCCCGTCTTGCCGGCGATGACGATGTTGCGCTTGAGCCTCACCGCCTCGCGGAAAAACCCCGTCAGGTCGCCCTCGCGCAGCAGACGCAGCAACTCGGCTTCGCCCGCATCCAGGCGCTGGAAATCCCGGCGCTGCATTTCCGTCTCGACTTGCTCGGGGGTAGGGCGGTTGAAACTTACGTCGGTCCAGTCGGTGAAGGCCCCTTCGGCGGCCAGCTCGTCAAGGCTTTTCACCACATCGCTATGCTTACGAAAGGCGATCTGAATGGTGCCCTCGAGCACCGCGGGGGGCATACAGATGATGCCGCGCGCGCCATTGGGCAACAGCACGTTGCTAACCGGCTCATTGTCGAGCCGGTTCGAGCTGATCAAGGTGCTGCGAAGCCGGTTGAGATAGGCCCAGTCGATATCCTCGCGTTGGTGAATCTCCTTGCCGCCGTGCAGGTGGCAGACGACCTCGCCAGGACGGTTGATGCGAATCTCCGTCACGCGCGGATCATCGAAGTAGGGCGACAAAGGTTCGAGGGTGCGGCTAACGGTATAATCCGCGGAAAACGACCGCTGCGGTGCCTCAGTAACTGTCATGTGCGCTCTCCAGGCCATAGATGCCGCTGAAATCCACGTCACGCGCGACAAAGATGCTGACGTTGGTGCCGTGCGACACATACAGGGTGGGGGGAATGTCGATGCTGTTCTGCAACGCTTCGCGGGCCAGTGCCTGACTCTCGCTGGTGGTCGAGTCGAGTTCGACCGACGTGCCTTCGTTGGCCGACTTGACCAGCGCCGTACCGGCATCGCTGAGCACCGAGAACATGATCGCGCTGCCAAAGCGCTGCCAGAAATGGCTATCCACCTGGCCCGGAATGCCGGTGCTGCCCAGTGCATTGGTGCCGGGGCTGTTGAGCGGGATCGTTACCCCGTAGGGGGTGCGAATGTCCTGCCACAGCACGAAGACTCGCGCCTGCCCTTGGGAAATCCCGCCGCTGATGGTGCCGATCGCCTTCGACCCCTGATCGATCAACACCACTTGCCCGTCCATCGAGTAGACGTTGCGGCTGACGCGGCAACTGACCATCCCGGGAACCGTGGTGTCGATTTCCGTGATCGTGCCACAGGGGATCATCTGTCCCTTGCCCAGCAGGAAGGATTGATCCGCGAGCATCGAGGCCCGGGTGGGCTGGGTATAGCTGGGATTGAGGCGACCGTTCAGCTCGGCGTTGGGAGCGCCCGGGCCAGACCCGCCGCTTTCGGCCGAGGCATAGGCCATGCCACCTTGCGCCGCCGCGGCGACCTGGCCACCGGACGATGCCGGCAAGGCCCCGGAAAGGCGCCGTTGCATGGTCTTCTCGGCCGGTGTCAGCTCGTCCTTGTTGGCACGGGAGCCCTGGTATGGGTTGATATCCCCCCACTGCATCGCTTCCCGCTGCGCCGGCGCCGGATCGCTCGCCGGCTTGGCGGGCGTGTCATCCTTCTGGCTGGCTTGCTCGTTCGCCTGACGCTGCTTGGCTAGCCACTGGTCGTAGCTCAGGGTATTGCGCTCCAACGGCGCCAGGGCGTTATTGTTGCTCTGTTGTGGCGCGGAGGCGGAAGTCGTCTCGACGGCCGTGGGTTCCTCATCGCCGGCCGTCTCGTCATCGTCTTTGGCAAGCGCCAAGTACGCCAGCCCACCGAAGATAAGCAGGGTCAGGCAGACCATGACCCAGACAAAGGCCTTCAAGCCGGCCTTGGCCCCGCGCCGATCGCCTTCCTCGAAGGCCTGTCGATCGTCCTCAATGGCGTCCTCGCGGCTGTCATCGCCGGGGCTTTCAGCGCCGGAGCCTGGGTGATCGCCCAGCACATCGCTCATATCGACCTCATCTTTTTTGCTCACCGCTGGCCCTCCGATTCACCCTTGAACACACGCCGCACCTGGCTCGAAGCCGTGCCGGTAAAATGGGCCGCCTCACTCGGGTCATAGCCGTTATTGACCACGCCAATGACGCGATCGCCGGAGCGAATCAACCACTGCTGCGCGACCTGATGCGCCACGATGATGTTGTTATCGTCCCCCTCGACATGGGTATCTGCGATCGTTTCGTTGCCGTCCGGCCCCATGACATAAATATTGGGGAGCGCCTGGCCACGCGGGAACTTGAAGAAGGTAAAGCGATGGTTGTCCCACACGTTTTGCGGGCGAATCGACTCGGCACCCTGCGACATGGTGTAGGCGAGATTTGCCCCGGTATCCCGGTAGGTATCACTCAATGCTTCATCGACACGCGCTTTGTCCTCGGCCTGGCGAGCCTGTTCGGCCAGCATCGCGCGCTGTTCCTCGGGGTAGGTGTACTTGAGCTGTACGGTCGCTTTCTTGAGCGTCCAGGGCGTCTCGATATCGTGATCCACGACGCGGCCCGCTTCGTCGCGTGACTGCCACTTGCCAATGAAATCCAACAGAATGTTGTAGACGTGGCGATCCGTGATCAGCACCAAGTTGGTGTCGCTGTTGGTCGCGGTGGGCTTGATGAAGTAGTGATTGCCCTTGTGTGCCAGGGTCCAGCCCTCGGGATCGCCAAAGGCGTGGGTTTCGTACTGCTCGCCTTCGCCGATCTCGATATGCGTGGTCAGCCCTACCACCGCGTCGATGCGCACCACATCGTTGGCGTTGTAGGGCACGGTCTTGACCCGGTAGTCGTCGGGCGAATCCTGGGCCGGTTGCAAGGCCAGCGCCGGGGCCGTGCAAAGACACCCCAACAAGATGGCAACGCAGCGCCAGGAACGAGCGGAAACCCTAGACATAGTTAGTCCCCCTCCTGATAGCGGCGAAACGACTTCACTCGGAACCCGAAGGGGTTGATCGTGCGTTCCTCGACATTGGCCGGAATGTTCCGGTAGTCGTAGCCGATCTTGGCGACCCAGTGACGCGCGGGCTCGTCGTAGTTATCGCGGTTATTGTGGCGAATGGTGGTGTAGCGAACGGTGGCGATCTGTGTGGCGGTATCGACGATGGTGGCCACGATATTGACCCTGATCTGGTAACGCTCCTTGAGCGTGTCGAGCAACGCCTGTTCGCCGGACTTGACCCGCTCCTGATAGCGAGCGGCCACGTCGGGCACCGCCATCAGGCCTACCGCATTCCAGTCGCTTTGAATCGTGTTCCACTCATAGGACTCGTAGTGGCGCACGAACTGCGTTACCCAGTAGGCATCCTGGCGTTCGCTGCGGGTGTCGGTCTCAACGATCGTCGAAACCCGGTGAGGCACCCCGGTATCCCCATTCACCACCCACACCCAGTCGGGTGCCGGCACCTTGGCCCTAAAGAATACGAGCGAGGCGGCGATAACACAGATGACGCCGATTCCCAGCCCGGCAAACCCGACACGCTTCCACGCTCGCGCCTTGCTGAGAATCTGATCAAGCACGACTCTCTCGAGGCCCGCCCGGGACAGCAGGTAAGCATCGATATCGGCCCGTGCTACTGGCTTCTGAGCCTTCTTGCGTTTCATGCGTCTTCCCCCTCGGCGGATCGAGCGGCGCCCTCCAGCCGGGCCATTGCGTCAGTCGCGTTCACGTTCTGGTTCCTATTGCCTACGTGTTGATATGGCGATGATATGGGTTTATCATCGAAATTACAATATCGATGATAAAAGGCCAGACGATGACGCGGCATCATCCCCCCATAACGGCTTCCCAGCACCGGCGGACCATCGCCCGGGGCCGCGTCACGGCCTTTTTCCAGCCGAGCCGCTGGGCGCTTTCCCTGTCACTGCTTGGGCTCTCCGCGCTGCCGGCCCACGCCGGCGCCGGGATCGATGACTGGCTCTGTCTCACGCAAGACATGACGGGCGACGACTCGGCACGCGCCCAATTCATCGTGGCCGTGTCCGAGGCCTCGGAGCGTTTCGCGATCGCCCCGGCGGTGCTCGTCGCTCTCAAGAAAACCGAGACCGGCAACGGGCTCGATCCGCAGGTGATCCACCGCAACGCCAACGGCTCGGTCGATCGCGGGTATTTCCAGATCAACGTCCGCACTTGGCTACCCGAGCTTCACCGCATTGGCGCCTCGATCGATGTGCAGGCGCTGCATGGCGTTCGCAGTAACGCCATGGTCGCGGCGTGGGTATTGCGCCGTGAACTACGGGGGCGGTCCCTGCTGCAAGGGATCGGTCGTTATCACAAGGGAGGGGGGGACGATGCGCGCGCCCGGCGGATTCGCCAGCGCTACCTAGACAGCTTCAAACGCCATCTGATCGCGCTCGTAAAGCAGTGCCAGGAACCCGCGAGCCGACCAACAACCAAGCCACTCATTACGCAGAGATAAAAGGATCATCTCATGTTTCGATGCAAACGCCGTATCGCGATGACGGCCCTGGCCTTGGGGCTCGCCCTGCTGGCAAGCCAGGCCGCCGTCGCTTTCGATTACGAAGACCCCCCCGCCGCAACCCAGCGGGGCGAAAAGCGCGATCGCCCCGAGAGCACCACCAAGGAGCCGAAGACGATCGCCCTGCCCAGCTCTCAGGACTCATCGGGTAACTGGACGACACCCCATGTCATCCAGTGGGACAGCGACGATGAGCGCGACACCGGGGAAAGCGCCTTTGCCGGCGGCGGCGAGGACTCCAAAACCGTCGTCGACGACATGAAATCCGGGCGCCTGGAATGGAAAACCGGCAGTTGGGGCAGTTGCCGTACCTCGTCCAGCAAGTCGTGCGGCTCGGTGAGCGGCCATAGAACCCGCTCAGTCGTGTGCCGGCTGTCCAGCATCAACGGGGGCAACCAGAACACCGGAGACAGCCTGTGCGTGGACGTGCTCGGCTCGAAGCCTTCCACCCGCAAGTCCTGTTCCATCAATCGCGGCTCCTGCTCGACTTCCACCGGCTCAACGTCCGGCGGCTCCAGCCGGCCCGCCAGTTGCTCGGGCAGTTACGGGTCGACGATGTGCCAAATGTACGAAGACACCTTCGGGCGCACCCCGGACAGCGCCGGCGCCGACTACTGGATGGATGAAATCAGCAACAAGGGGTACGACCTCAACAACCCCGACGACGCGGCTGATCTGCAACAGCGCTTCGAGGATGGCGCCAGCGGCAGTGACTGTACCGCACTCGGCAAACAGCCCAAGCCCGGCGGCGGCTGCTACTAACTCTCTGATCCCCTAGAAAAAGGAAAAAAGAATGCTGACTCAATATTATTCACAGAAAGGTTATGCCGAGTCACAGACTGGCCAACTCGTCAATGTCGCCCAGTACCTGCGCGGCCTCAATGCCTTCGATGGCACCGGCGGCGATGGCATGTCGGACTTCCTCTCCGAACATACCCTGGTGCAAGACTACTGGGTCAACCAGTTCAACACGTCCACTTTCGGCCCCTACTGGCTGAACCTGATGGACCAATACGGCAGTGGCGCGGAAACCGCGATCGTCAACGACCGGAACGCTCCGGTCAGCCACGACGTTCATGCCGCGCGCATCTACGACGGCTATAGCAACGTGCTGACCGACGCCGGGGTCTCGGAATACGCGCTGATCTATGATGGCGTCGATCCGGCCTACAACAACGCCATCCAGGAGCTGTATCAGCCCTATTGGGAAATGAATATCCTGCTGTCCTACATCGCGGACAAGCAACTCTCCGAGAGCGGTTTCAGGGATGTGGCGGACACCTTCTACAACCAGGGCTATCAGGCGGCGATCAATCAGCTTGGCGTGTCCCTGCCCTCGGCCGATCAGGAGCTGCAAGGCATCATGGGCGAGCAAGCGTCCTTCCTGTCGCTGTCGCCGGACGATCGCGTGGCCTACAGTCTGGTCGAGAACCGCGAGGATCAATTCGACCTGGCGCTACTGCCGGCGGACGAGCGCAGCGCTGCCCTCGCCGGGCTCGCCAAGCAGGACACCGCCGCTTACGTCAGTGGCTCGCTGGGCTCCGAGGACGCCTACGAGGACGACGGCCGGCTGGGCGTTGGCGATGGCCAGTCCTATGCCTCCCTGGCGTCGGCCATGCAGGATCGCTACGAGGACTACGGCCAGGCCTTGCGGGCTCAGGACCGCAACGGTGCCACCGAGTTTCTGGAGACCTTCGAGTCACAGACCACCTATCACCAGTACGCCGCGCTCGATGACGTGATCGACCCCGTGATCCGCCTCTATACCGGCATCCTCGGTCGCTCGGCGGATGCCGATGGCGCGGAATACTGGGTCGAGAAAAACGCCGCCGGTTATGACCTGGCTAACCTCGCCGAATCCTTCGTCTACAGCGCCGAGTTTCAGGATAAGGTGGGCGACATGACCACCAAGAACGTGGTCAATGCCCTCTACGAGAACGTGCTGGGTCGTTCCGCCGACCAGGCCGGGTATGACTACTGGGTCGAGCAGGTGGACAGCGGGCGCGTGACGATCGGCAAGATGGCCCTCAGCTTCACCGAGTCGGACGAGTACGTGGCGCAGTCCGCCCAGCTCGTGCAGGCCTCCAAGATCGCCAACTGGGGGGTCAACCTCCACGGCTTCGATCCCGAGGCCATGGGCATCGACGTGACCGGGAGTGCGGATCAGGCCGATACGATCATCCGCGTCTACTCCGGCCTGCTGGGCCGCGACCCCGACCAAGACGGTTTCGACTTCTGGATCAACGAAGCCGATCAGGGCCGTGACATGACCGACCTCGCCAGCGCCTTCGTGTACAGCGACGAGTTTCTGGATGGTGTCGATCAACCCAATGTCACCCAAGTCGTCGATGCGCTCTATCACAACGTCCTCGGTCGCGATCCTGACCAGGGCGGTTACGACTACTGGATCAACGAAGGCAATCAGGGCAAGAGCTTCGGGGAAATGGCCCTGGCGTTCACTGAGTCGGGCGAGAACGTCGACGCGACTGCCGCCCACGTTGCCGCCGAGCGTGACGACCTGTGGCACCACGGCGTCACCGGCGTTCAGGTATCGCTCGAAGATTACATTCTCGGTTAATCCCACCACTCAGGAGGCCCCGCCCAATGGCGGGGTTTTTTATCGATGATCAAAGGTATCCCGCTTCTACTCGCCACCGCTCTGCTGCTGCCAACGGCCGCCCACGCCGGCCCGGACGGTTACTGCGACACCGCTTATGCCACGCCGACGTGCCGCGAGATCAGCTACCAGATGGCCAAGGACATTCCCACCGCGGCCAATAACTTCGACCGCCGTCATAACTTCCTCAACCTGGCGATCAAGCGCTACAACCGGACCACGGGCGAGGATCACCCGCTGTCGACCATGCGCTCCGACGAAGCCGGCTATCAGGTCGGCATCCTGTTTCTCGAGCTATCCCCGCAGGATCAGGTCAAGGTCATTCGCGCGCCCCGCCAGAAGCGCCTCGACGTGATCGCCGCGCTGCTGGGCAACCAGCGCGTCGAGCAGGTGAGCCGTGAATTTGCGTTCTTCGCCACGCTGCCCAGTAATCAGGTGCGGGTCGACTACATGACCATGACGGCCGAGGACCGTGCCCACGCCGTCGCCCTCCCTCGCCAGGAGGCTCTGCACTTCATCGACGCCCACAAGGGGGCCTTCGCGCCGAATGCCGCCAACAGTACCGCGAACTCGGTATTCACCCACACGATGCTCCCCAGCTCGCATCACGTCACCGACTACGGCCCCTATCTGTGACGCACGCCAGACGCCAACGCCAGACGTAAAAAAAGGCCCGGTGGATCTCCACCGGGCCTTCTTCGTTGCCCCGTCTCAGGTGCATTTGGGCGCCACGATCGCGGTGGCCTCGGTAGGAGCCAGCACGTACCAGCCGCCATCAATGTTGGCGTCGACATAGATCGTCCAGGCACTGCCGCTGGCCACCGCCCGGGTGCGATAGGCCAGCAGGTTGCCGGCGCGCATTCCACTGGTGGTCTGGATGCCATTCGAGGCGGACAGGGGCATGGCATCGACGGAGGCGAAAACCTGGGCCGCGGTGCCCGCCGGGCACGTCGGCCGCGGCAACGAGCCGCCCGACGAGACCTTGCGCATGTCATAGACCCCCCGGGAGAGCGGAACAGAACCGCCCCCCACCTTCATGTCGCTGATCACCATGTCACCGCTATAGACCGTACCGTCGTCGAGGGTGATGTTGCCCTGCTCGGCTTCAAACACGTTGCCGTCCGCGCTCAGGTGCTCCCCCGTGGTCGAGATATGGCCGGTCATGTCGGTCAGCGACTCGACGTTGGTGATATCGTTGCCGTCCATGTCCAGGCTGGTGTGCATGGTGTTCAGCTCCGGCCGTCCTGGCACCGCGACCCGATAGAGATAATCGTTGTCGAGCGTGCCGGCGGTGAAATACTGGAGGTTTGCCAGCGCCCCTTGGGCCGGCTGAAACGGCAGCTTGCCGGCAGTGTCGAAGGTCCAAATGCCGTTGGCGCCGAACAGGGTCGTCCCATCCGCGCCGGGGTAGGTGCTCGAGGGCATGAATCCGCCGCTCGCACCGATCGAGGCGGCGGCACTCGGGATCACCTGATTGACCATCCGCTGCGCGGCCCCCTCGAGCGTGCCAAAGGGCGCACCGCCGGGCTGCCCGCCTTCCGCGATCGTCAGCACCTTCAAGGCATCCTCGGTGCCGCCGTTGTCCAGGAACGCGAAAATCCGATAGGACTGCCCCCACGGGTTGACCGCCTGCCAGCCGGACGGCAAGAGCCCCGCATCGATCAGGTCTTGAATCGCGATCTCGCTCGGGGCGGTGGGTGTTGCGGTACTCTCGAGCGCCGCCGCATTGCCCACGACATAGGCCTTCACTGCGACGGCCAGTTGCTGCATCTGTGTGGTCGCCACCTGGATATCACGTTCAGCGCTCAGTCGCTGTGTCTCCCGCGGCATGAACGAAAACGCCATCGTGGCCACAGCCATGACCACGATCAGGGGCAGCACGAAGCTAAATCCGGCCTGTTGGCGAGGGGCGATGGGCTTAGCGTTGCCAGACATATACGGTGCTCCCGGTAGGAATGTAGGACGGCGTGAGACTTGCAGGCAGAATCGCCATCGTGTCGCGGGCACTCACGCACTGGCGGGACGCGACTACATGACAGAGCGTGGCGCCTCCGGTCTCGGCATCCACGGCGGCATAGAAGGCGCCCTCGAGCCCGGTCCAGACGTAGACGTTGCCGTTGGTATCGAGCTGGGCATGATGGTCGAAGGCCGGCAGTGTCAGCCCGGCGGGGACATACAACGATCCATCATCGATCGCCCCCGGCGCCAGGTCTGGCGTGCGCTGATCGTGGAGCTGGACCCAGCCCCGATAGAGATTGAAATGCTGGGCCTCAAGCGCGGCGGTTTCCGGGGTCAATTCCGGGGCGCGGGAGCTGGCGTCTTCCCTGACCCCGTAGAAGGCCGCGAGCGCGACAGCGAAAAGTGCAATGAAGTAGGCCATATCAGTAGGACCGCAGCGTGATCGTGTCGGCCGACTTGCAGGCGTCGACAATCGCTTGAATGCCTAGTCCATCGACCGGCGTTCCATCGATCTGGCTTTCTTGCCAGGCCCCGGCCTGCTTCGTCGCCAGCGCTTGGCAAAGCGTCTGATTATCGGTGGCCGTCAGATTTCCAATAATAATATTGAACTGACGATCGCCAGCATCGGCCAGTTGTAGCGTGGTATTTAGTGGCCCACGACCACCTTGCAGCGAATTTGGCGTCCAGCCATTATTATCGGCGACCGCTATGGTAATCCCCGTATAATCGGAGCGCCCGCGATAACCGTCATGCACATTATTACGCAGCGCCAATACATTGGTAACTGCGTTATTCACGCGCACTGTGTTTCCCGCATGATTCGCCGAAGATAATTCAACGGTAACAAAGACAGTCAACACCATGAAGGCAAGAGCAAGTTGAACAAGAGGCATGGCGACTTCCCGTGAAAATAAACAGGCCCGCGTGCGGGCCTGTTTCAGTCCTTTTTAGTGGCCGGTGAACACCAGGGTATTCTCGCCATCGACACACTGGTCTCGAGCATCATCCACAGAGCCGTCAACCTCGGTCCCGTTGACCGAAATCGTCTGCCAGTCATCGACACTGCCTGACGCCGCCTTGATGCAGACCGACTGCGGATTCTTGTCGGTAGTGATCGTGAAATACGCATTGGCATCGCCGCCGCTCACCCCGCCATCACTGGAGCCAAAGGTGTACGTCCCGCCAAACTCGTTTTTCACCGTACTACCCACCACCAAGGAGCTGGGCACCGCCTCCAGGTCAATCATCAACTGCGACCCATCGGTATCGAGAGCCCCATAGCCATTTTCGTTGCCAAGGTTGCCCCGGATACCGGCCGCGATCGTGGTCCTGTGCTCGATTGCCGCGCTGGCCTTGGTATTCCCCATGATATCCGAATACTGGGAATACCCGAGGGCGGTGATAACCGCCACCGCCAACACCGTCAGCATGAGCTGAACCAGAGTAAAGCCGCCCTGCCGTTTTGCGTTAAAGAACTTGACCATTTTTTCTTCCTTCATTTTTTGCGACTCCTGCGCTTACATACCAACGGATGATTGAAACTGGCTGGTGACGCTATAAAAGCTGAGCATCAGCACGGTAATCAAGATTGCCGAAACGAGCAGCATTATGATTTCCGTAACCATACAAGTTGCTTTTATTGAAGCCACCCTTCCCTCGATCCAGTGCTTCGTTTTATCGCCTAGTATTTTATCAAAGTCTGGCAGGCTTGCCATCATTACCAGGTCGGATATTAGTTCTTCATCAGGAAAATTATTACCCGCTCTCTCCATCGACAAACTAATGTTCTTCTGGCCTGCCTCGCTCTCTTTTATAATCGCTGCCGTGCGGCTGGAAACATATTTATTCCCCTGCCGGAACGCGATTTCATGGAGCGCGTTCAATGATTCCGACACCGGCCTACCCGCTGAAATCATGGATGACAAAACGGTCAGCCAGGCACTGCCGACAAATGTCCGGTACAAGCTGTATGGAAAGAAGCGGTCTGCCGTTACCCGTCCCCGCCCTGACCACCGGGGGAGCGACCAGACAACAACACTGCCGATCGCCAACAAGAAAATCAGGACATAGAGAAACCCGGAGTTTGCCGTAAACTCGCCCAAATACCGCAGGAGCGCGCCAAGCCCTTGCCACTGGTCCGCCGGCATGTTTTCTTCCAGGTCCGGCACCATCCAACTGCCCATGACATAGAGAGTGCCAATCATCGCCAGGAGCACCAGTACCGGGACGATCAAGGCACGGATCACGACCCCCAGGATTTCCGCTCCCATCTCAATCGAGCGGGCCGCCCCCTCCAGGCCATTGGCGATACGGCCATAATCCTCCCCTGCCCGCAGCAGCATCAGCTCATTCAAGGGCGCGAAGGGGGCGAAACCATCGCTAACACCGCCACCATTGCCCAGGCGAAAGAGCACCGAGCGCAGGACGATTGCCCGATGATCCTTGTGCTGACGGAAGGCGATGCGCTTGTAGAGGGCGGCCACGGCTTCTTCGTGGGCGACACCGCTTTTGATCGGATAGGACAGCTTCTCGTAGAGCCCGCGACGCGCCTTGCCGCTCAGCATGAGACGGGCAAAACGCTGTTGCACGGGGCTGTCCAGCGTCGCGATCGACGTGCTCACGTCTTCCGGGCGGCGCGGCTTGCTAGTCCGTGCCGCGGTCATGCGACCCAACCATCCGCTCACTGCTTCGTTCATAGGCATGTTCAGCTCCCAGCCTTGGCATTGCCCTGATCGACGAACGCCTGCCAGCGGCGCTCATTGATCAATTCGCTGTTCAAGGGGCCCAGCGCATCCGTGGCGCTGACTGGATCAATCGCCCCGTCCAGCAACTTTTCCCGGGCATGGTCGTAGATGGATTTCCCACCCATCTGCTCACGCCAGTAGCGCGTGCCCGCGGCCACACCACTGTCGCGGATGACCTGCATCAACACCGGGTTTGTCGGCACGACTTCGGCCAGCACGGTACGACCGGCAACGCCGCCCCGGCAGTTAGGAGCATCACAGCCCGTTGGATTGATCAGCCGCACGCCGGTCAGATCGTCCCTGCCCAGCAGATCAACCAGGGCAGCGAGGACGCTGGGCGGCAGGCGGTCTTTATGCGCCTGAGCATCCAGCCCGCAATGGGGACAAACGCCTTTGGTGAGGCGTTGATAGGCCAGCCCTGAAAACAAATCCGATTGCGCGAGGTAATTCAGTGGGTCGGCCATTTCCGGGGAGCGGATTTCGTCGGCCGCGCGCTCCAGGATCGCGTACCAGCGACTGGCGTGCAGCGTCGTCCCGATGGGGTGGCCCGTCCGGGTAAAGGTGATCGCCAGGTTGAAGGTCTCGCGATCGCGCAGCTCACCGATCATGGCCCGATCCGGGTCGGCACGCAGGGCAAAGCGGACATGAGCATTGAAGGCTGCGTTGGCACTTTCATAGCCGTGCCGGTTGACGGACTGCTGCTTGATCCCCTCGAGGTGGTATTCCACCGGGTCTTCCACGGACAGCATGTTTTCTTGCGGGCGCTCGATTTTCAGCGTCTCGAAATAATGCTTTAGGGTCGTGGACTTACCGCTGTTGGTAACACCCGCAAGCACCAGGATTCCCGCCGGCCGCTCGGCGATTTCGCGCAGATCGGCAACCTGTTGGGCCGAGTAGCCCATCTTGCTAAAGCGTTCTTCAAAGCTCCCGGTAAACGAATCGGTATCCTTGTAGAGCAGTCGGAAGACCATCGAGCGCCCGCCGGAGATCGGGCCTGCGATGATCCGGGCGCTGGACACGTTTGGCGGTAGAAACTTGGAATTGGAAATCCGCGCATCCTGGATTTCCAGGGGTTTGTTACTACCAGCACCCTCGCCGCTGATCATCGAGTTCATGGTGGTGGCCATCATACGATCGGCCTCGTCATGCTCATACGGTGGAACCTGACGCTCCAGGTCGCCATTGATGCGGTACTCGAGTTCGCCGCGATCGGGCATCAGCGTCAGGTGAACATCGCTCGCCTTGTCGGCGGCGGCCTTGGCCAGCATCTGCATGACTCGTTTTTGCATGTCCGAGTCGATCCCAGCCGCGCTATCGTGGCCTCGCGCTGTCTCGCGCAACGAGCGCATTTCTGCCGCGGTGCAGGTGCTTGGCGTGAGCGTGATACCGAGCATCGCCACGCGGCGCAACCAGCCCCGGAATGCCGCCCCGCTGGCCTTGAGGTCCGAGACATGCAGCGTCCCGGCGGCATCGAGAAAAACGTGCTCGCGCAGATCGGCCGGCAGCGGCGCCGTCGCCTCGAGGCGCTGCCAATCATCGAGACCAATCGAGGCGGCTGGCTCAATCCTCTCCTGTGCTGTCATCACTCGCCCCCTTGCGTGGAGTCGCTGCCGCCACCGGCGAAGCGAGTGGCTTGGCGCTCGAAGGAGGCCCGCGTCTTGATCGCCGGCGACGATCCGCTGTAGCTGGCGGCCGTAGGCAGCAAACGGGAGTGGCCACCTTGCTTGACGCGAACCGTGCTGCGATTGATCGCAACCACGGTGCCGGCGCCGGGTAGCTTGGTGCCGATATCGACGGGCATACGCTGCCCCTGATCATTGACCAACACCGCCCGATTGCTGCCGGCAAAGCCGCCGATGCTGTAGACGCTCCACGCCGGCGCTGACGATGCCGCCGACGCAGTGCTTGCCGACTCCCCTTGTCGGGCCGGGGTTGCCGGCTCGGCGCCCTTGAGATCGTTTTGCAGGGCGGCAATCAGTGCATCCCCCGCCCGATCGCCAGACTGGCCGCGCAGGCTGTTGAGCTTCGCCCGCTTCTCGGCAATCTCCAGGTCCGTTTCCAGAGCGGCCAGCGTGCGGTTTTTCTGGTCAATCTGCTGGATCGTCGCCAACGGCTCGACCGAAACGACTTCGATGCCCTGTTCCGTGTCGCTATCGGCCGCCTGGGCGGTCACGCTGGCACACGCCGCGACGATAGCGAGGGCCATGCAGTGTCGTTGAAATATCATCGTTCTATCGCCTCGTTACGTGTTGAGGGGGGTCGAATAGAGGTTCGCGACCAGTGACCAGCCCGATTGATCGCGGCTGATCTCGGCGAAGGTCAGTGACGGCAGGTTCGCCAGGGCGACGAAGAAATCGACGCCGGGGAGTGCCGCGCTGGTAAACGTCACGGTATGGCGCGCGTAGCCCAGCGCCTGGGTTTCTTTGCCCTGGCCGGTTGAGACTTCCCGAGTCGCTTCCTTGCCCCATCGCACGTCGACCGCCACGTTGGAGAGGTTCGCCAGGTCCATGATCAAGCGACTGGCTGAATTGACCTCCACCAAGGGGCTCCAGCCCCGCGCCTCGTCGGCGCTCAGGGCGACTTGGCGCTCCGCGATGTTCGGCTCGGTCGGCTTTGACGTAGCCCCGGGCGGGAGTTGCGAGAACCGCCCATAGTCGAGCCGGGTCCATTGCAGCCGTGCCTGGCCAGGGGTGCAGTGCCATTCGGTGAGTTCCCAGCCACTTTCAAAGCGGCTGTGCGACGCAAACTCGTTCACGCACCGGGCCACCGCCGCGTCAAAGGCCGGCGCCTGGGTCCAGGGCAGCACGACCGGCGCCGGCTTAGCGTGGGTATGAGCAGCGATGATCGCCCGACGCTCGGCCGCGGTGAGTTCGTGATGCGTGTCTTGCGTCGACCACCACCAGGCCCCGCCGGCGACCAGGGCCAGCAATGCCAGCCCGGCGCAGCCAGCGATCGCCAGGCGGCGATAGTCGGCCTTCACCGGGCGCAAGGCCGGCACCTTCCTGGCGGCCCGGCTCGATGCCCACTCGCTAAGGCGTTGCTGGGTGTCTTCGGGGGCCGCTGTGCGCTCGACTACCACATCGCTTCCGAAGTCATGGCGGGCGTCCAACACGACCTGCTCGGCCGTCGTGGCGTCCGTCACCCGGTCCCCGTCCGGCATCAGGCGACCGCCACTGACCACCAGGGACCAGACATGGCCACCCGCCAGCGGAAAGACGCCGACCCAGTTGCGATGCTCGACGGCGGCCAGGGCGAGCAGCGCCCCCGGATAGTGCGTGCCCGCCTCGCCAGCAGCCAGGGTTGCGGTCCCAAGATGGACCGTCATGGGATCGCGGGGGGACGTGGCAACGACGGTATGCGTGGCATCCTCACCGGCAGCCGCGGCATGAAACGTCAGGGCATGGCCTCGGGCCTTGGGTTTCCCCGCCCCCTCCAGGTCCACGCGGTCGTGAGCGTTCCAGATCAGCCCCGCGACCCAGCGCCGAGGCTGTCGGGCGAACCGCTTGGCGGCGCCCGCGTCCCCTGGGTTGAGTATCGTGATCATGATCAGGCCTTCGATGCCGTGATGGTGACGAAAATCATCTGCTTGCGCTGGTCGTGGCTGCGGTTGTAGCCACTGACGCCGCTGGCGTTGTCCAGCGAATCGGTATCGCGCTGGAAGCCGGCGAGGACCAGCGTCGAGCCCAGTGGCATCAACGAGCGCTGGATGAACGAGCGATCGTCCACGTTGGGCACTTCGATCGTCGCATCACCCGAGGTCTTGGAATCGATGCTGAGTAAAGACGACAGGCTGAACGAGTATTGGAGCAGCAGGGTGTTGTTGCCGCGCAGATACGGGACCACCTGCATACTGAACCCCGTGGTGACGATGCCCGGCTCCAGTTCGCCCGAAACCCCGGCATTGACGACCTGCGTGGAGCTGGCCTTGGCCAGATACCCTTGGCGGTTGACGGCGTTGATCGGGAACACCTGGCCATTGAGGATCATGCCGGTGCCGCTGGTAACGAGGCTGGTTTCGCCCCACTGATTCAAGGCGCGAATGAGCGCGCTCGAGCCGGCGAAACGCGAATCGGCACTCTCCAGAAGATTCGCGCTGAACCCGCCCCCTTCGACACCGCCGAGTGACGGCCCGCTGACATTGATGCGGTAGGAGTCCTGCAATGACTCATAGACGGCATCGAGATTGAAGCCGTGCGTTCGGCTGTCGGTCACATCGAAGCGATAGACCTGAATATTCAAGGCCACCTGGCGCGTCAGGACGTTATTGAAGCCATCGACGTACTCGCTGACTCGCTCCTGCACAGAGGGCGGCGCCGTCACGATAATCGCCATCGTCGTGCGGTTGACCGAATAGGTGCTGGAATCCGGCACCAAGTCTTCCATCGCATCCTCGACGCGCTCCCACGGATCGCGCTTGAGGCTGATGTTGGTGGTCATCCCGCCCTGCGCCTGCGTGTAGCTCGACTCCTGGCTCACCCCCCCGGTCTGATCATCGCTTTGGGTGGTCATTTCCATTTCGGTTTCGACATCACCGGGAATCATCGCCAGTTCGTAGACCCGGGTGACGACGTGCGACAGCGTGATAACCCCGTCGTCGTACTTCCAGGCGGCGTCATAGCGATTCGCGATGCTGTTCAGCAGGCCCGCCATGGGGCCTTCGTAGTTGAACGCCACGGTGTTGTTGGTGGCATCCCCGGCCTGAACGCGGACCTCAGCCCCGGTCGTGTCGGCCAGCCACGCGGCGGTTTCCTCGAGTGTCTGCGGATGCGAGGTAAACAGGCTGACGTTACGCGCGAGATCGGGCGGCAGGTCATGGTCAGGGTTGACCGGCTGCGTCTCACCGCCGCCGAGATACGGTCCCTCCAGGTCCTGCATAACCGACTCACCACGGAGCTGGCGTTGCTGAGCCTGGTGCATCTGCTGCACCGCGTCGCTGACCTCGGTGCGATCCTGATAATTGGGCTGCCAGTGCTCGACGTTGGAGGCACAGCCAGCCAGCCCCACGGCAAGGGCCAGAGCCGCCAGTTGGCGGGTGAGCTTCATCATTGTTTACGACTCCGAATGATCAACTGATGGTTCGCGCGGGCACGCTCGATGCGGATGGGCGCCCCGGATGCGGCGAGGGACTGGACGGCCTGAATCAAGACCTCATCCAAAGGACCGTGAAAGGTGTACTGGTCGATATCGACGAGCGGGTCGCTATCGGCCAGCCAATGCACGGTCCACGCCGGGTCCTGGTCTCCCCAGCGCAGGGCTTGGGGGCGAAACGGCCCGCGGCGAATGGTCCAGGTAGGCATCGGCAACGACGCTTCGCCGGCGTCGTCGGTGGCCTGCTCGGCCGGTGCCACAGCCAGCGCCGTGGTCGACGCCAGCATTGGGCGTGGGGCGGTCGTCACACGCTGCCGGTCATGCTCGAGCGCCCGGGCCAGCAGCAGGCTCGAGGTCGCATCGACCACTGGCGACGCCTGTTCCGGGTCCGCGGAGGTTTCAGGTTTCGGCGTTTCTGCCGATAGAGCGGTGGGGCGCGCTGCCTCGGCGTAGGGCGTCACGGTGACGCCTGTCCTCGGCGTTGCCTCGACGGCGGCATACAGCGGAATACGAGCGGCCTTCGGCGTTGCCGGCTTCCCGTCCTCGGCGGTCGCCTCAACCGCCTCGTCAGCCCGAGGCTTCGGGAGCGCGGAATCACTCGCCAGCCGTTGCTCGGCGACAGCGCCCAGCCGACCCGAGGCCGGCATGGGAGGCAAGTCGATCTCCGGCAACGGAGCGACACCAAAATCGAAATCATCCAGGTCCAACAGGGTCTTGCCGCGAGGCCGCGCGGGCTCAATCCCGCCGGCCTTGAGGTATTGGCGCTTCAACTCGTCGGGCATCTGCGTGTTCACGGCAACCAACTGGCTCATGTCGGGCATCGGGGGCTTCGTCGGCCCCGTAGAGCACCCGCTGAGGGTCGCTATCGCCGCCACGCCAGCTAGGACGAGGGCCTGTCGCGGCCAGGCATGGGAGGACTCCCGGGGTTTGTACATTCTTGGTTCTCGCCTATCAGTTCCTGGTACAAATCATTTCATATCGAAATTGCAATTTCAATAAGAATCTAGGGTAAAAAAAGACGCCGGGACTATCGCCCCGACCCCTTGAAGGCACCCACGACACGGCCGGCAGCCCCGCCCATGGCGTCGTTGGCCGCGCGAGCCACGCCGCCCGCCTTGCCGGCCGCAGTCTGAGCCGCACCGTAGGCAGCCTTGCCTGCCGCCGCGGAGCCTTGAGCCGCGCCCTTGGTAGCTTGAGCGCCCGTCCGCATGTTTCTCATTGAGGCCATCAGCGCCACGCTCACGCCTGACCCGATCGACGACGCGATCCCGCGCGTCTCGAACAGCACGAACAACCCCACCACCGCCATCAGGGCGGTGCCCAGGACGTGTGAAAACAGGTTTTCGCTGTCGAGGTTGATCTGGTCGACGAGGTGGAAAAAGATCGACATGACGAGCCCGTAGACTGACGCCAGGATCACGACAACAGTGCCATGATTGACGATCAGGCCAAGCCACTTGTCGGCGATCCCCTTCGTCGTCTCGAAACACATCATCACGATGAAGACCGGCCCGAACGCGGCGAGAATGGCCAACATGAACTTGCTGACCAGAAAGATCGCGAACCCCACACCACACATGGTCAAGGTCGATGCCGTGACCAGAAGCATAACCATCAGCGCCGACAAGCTGCCCCCAAAGTCCCAGGACATGGAATCAGCAGCCATCTTGACGACCTCGATGCCTTTATCGAGACAGTTGTCGACTACATTGGTCACTCCACCACCACCCGCGCCGTCACCCAGACTCATGACGGCACCGGCGGCCGCATCCGGGATGGACAGAATCAGGTCGGCAAGCGAATCCTGATAAATACCCCCGACTGAGGCAACGGAAATGAAGATGCCGGCCCGCAAGAAACTCTGCACCAGATCGACCAACGGCGGGCCATCGGTCATGATACTGACCACACCCCGGATCGTCATTGCGATCGTCAAGCATAGGCCCAGGATAGGCCCCGCAAACTTGAATATATCGCTCGACGTTTGCGCCACATAATCGACCGTTACCGTCTGAAAAATGTCGCTTATCTGTGTCGTTAGATCGAATGCCATACTGCCTTCTCCCTGCGCGACGGGTCAGTCGTAGTATTTTGTAATGTCACCAACCGAATTATCGTCGCCGTCACCCCCAAAAAGGCGGCGTCTCTGGACCTCTCTCGCCTGAGCGCGTATCTGTTGATTCTCTGCCTGCTGCAAGATCGCCGCCGCCGCCTGCTTGTTACGCTCGGCCATAATTGTCGCCTGCGTGACAGCTACGCGCGTCTGGAGGTCCATTACCTGCTTGGCGGTTGCCGACTGGTTGAGCTTGCGAACAAACGTCTTGAGGTCGTCGATACGCTGTAGCTGAGCGTTGTAGGACTGCTCGCCCATGGCCTTGTCCACGGCAAATTTTTGTTGCTCACGATCACGCATGTAGCCCTCGGCGGCGGAGATTTTGTCCTGTCCGATCTGGCTCATGCTGTCGGCATAGATGCCCAAGGCCGCTTCGCCAATGGTGTCTCCGCGATGGGCTGCCAGGTCGGCGTAGACGCCCTGCCATTCCTCCGGTAGTTGGTCGATCAAGTCGTCGAACTCGTCGGGCAACAGGTCGCCGATCGTGGTCGCTCCGCTCAGGTTTTCGAACTGCTGCTTTTGGAGCTGGTATTGCTCGCGCAGCTTTTCGATCTGATCGACCATATTGGAGAGCTGAGTAATTCGCTGTGCCTGAGCCGTTGGATCGAAGGTGACGATCTGTGCCTGCGCGCTGCCACCGAGCACCACCCCAACGCTCAGAATCAAGCCGCCCCACGCATTGCGCCATTTCATCGTGTCGCCTCCCTCATGTAGTCATCGAGCCAGGCATCGGGGTGTGCGCCCTTGTCCTGAATGATCTGATCGAGTAAACGGCTGGAGTCCGGGGTTCCCGACAGGACGCTCAGCAGGTCATCGTTGGAGCCACCCAGGTCGAACTTAGCCACCGTCGACTGATCGCCGGTTTTCACCAGGAACTGCCGTGAGCGCGAGGGCAGGCCTTTTACCGTATCGAACTCAGAACGGGTCAAACGCAATTTCTGGTAGCTCGCCCAGTCCGCTTTCGGGTTGGGTAGCAACAACAGCGTCGCGAGCTGCTGGCGAATGGTGGACGTGATAGAGCTCGATAAGGCGGCCTCGGGCTCCTGCGTCGAGAAAACATAGAAAGAGTTGAACTTGCGTCGCGTTAGCAGGCCATCCTTGATATCTCGCGACACGTCGGGATCGTCCAGGTACTTCCAAAATTCCTCGAATACCTCGATGTGCGGATGCTCCCCATCCACCAACTGCGAGTTGCGATACATCAGGTACATGAGCATCGGAGCGCGGGCCGGGTGCGGGTCTTCGGCATCGCCATCGGTCAGAAACTCGGTCAGGTCGTAGCCGTAGATGCCCGTCTCCGTCAGGTCCATGTCATCCCGCGGGTTGTCGAACAGCCAGCCGTATTGTCCTTCTGCGCACCAGGGGCTGAGCCGATCGGCAACGCTCGCCGGCCCTTCCCGATCGAAGCTGTGTGGCCGCGGCAGGTGGTGCAACACGCTGGTCAGGACGCGCTCGTGACGCTCCAGAAGCGACCCCTCCCCCATGACCGCCTCGACCGCCTGGCTAATTTCCTGCTCGTCGCGGTGTGTCACCGGCTCGCCAGCGCCCTTGACCAGCTTGATAACCAGGCGCTTACAAAACGCCAGGTTTCGCGGCGTCGGGTCCATCTGCAACGGCTGCCAGCCGCTGGGCACGCCGTCGTGAATCCGCCGGTACTTGCCACCCATCGCCAGGATCAGCGGCTTGGTGGACAGGTCCTTGTCGTAGACGGTGTATCGGGCACCGAACTTCTCGGATTGCGCGAGCAGGAAGTCGAGCAGGGTCGTTTTCCCCTCCCCCGACATGCCCAGGATCAGCGTATGTGCCGCCGGCCGCTTGCCCGTCTCGTCTCGGCCAAGATCGCTCGGGTGAAAATTGAAATAGAAGGGGCTGCCGGTGCGCGTCTTGAACAGCGTCACCGCCGGCCCCCACGGGTTGCCGGTCGGCTTGCCCGTCATGTGGTTATGAAACGGCGCGAAGCACGCAAAATTCCAGGAATTGATGGGCACCGGCCGGGGCCTGAACCGCCAGTTACCCGGCAGCATGGCCAGGTAGGCCGCCTCCGAGGAAAGTCCGCAGACGCCAGGTGTGATGCCCCATTTGGTCAACGAGGACTTAACCTGATCGAGCTGCTTTCTCACCGCCTTCGGGCTACTCCCATAGGTATGGACCGTGGCATGGTGATGACCGAACACGAAGCGACGCGCCACCGCCGCGTCTTTCGCGGCGTTCATTTCCTCGATCTGCGAGGTAGAGGCATCCCCCACCTCGAGCATCGAGCGTTGCTGACGGGTCAGGAAGCCGCGAGCGGCTTCGGGCGACATGCACGCAAAGGATTGGGTCAGAATGTACTCGAACTCCAATTCCTTGAGATTGTTGATCTGCCCTGGCTCGGTTTTCGCTTCATAATCACGTATCTCGACCGACGCCAGATATCGGCGCTGGGTGGGGGTGCGAATCTCGCCCATCTCACCGAACAGGCCGAACATGGCCCGTGAGTCAACGAGGTAGTCGCGGATTCGATCACGCCCCACCGGCATCAGCGACCTTTCACCGTTTACCAGATACGCCAGCCATTCCAACGCGCTCGAGTAGGCATGTTGCCCACTGATATCGGCCTCGCTGTCTTCGTCGTCTTGGGAAACAACATTCCCGTCACGATCACGGAAATAAATACCGAGACGCTTTGCCCCGTACTCCTTGAGGCTGGTTTCTATCTGGCCATTGATTTCTTCCAGTGCAGCAAGCGCCTCTAATTGATTCTCGGCGATATCCGACAGGGACTTTTTTTCCAGCTTGGCCAGGCTCTTTTGCGTCTTGTCGGCCACCGGGTTGTAAATGACCGTCAAGTAGAGGTCGGTGACGAACACTGGGGAGTTGTTGAACCGGCCCCGGTACCGCTTATCAAGCTCCTGGCAAAACTTGGTTTTATATTGCGAGACCGGATAGTCGTCTGAAGGATGATGATGCTCATGGGTCCAAAAGGCGACATTTGGCGTCCCGATCGAGCGGATCAGATTGTTGATCTCGTCGTGCCAGATAAAGGCGTCTTCCTGGCTCGCACACTCGTAGGTCCTACCTTCGACCTTCCATACCGTGAGGTATTCGCCTTGTGGCGTACTAATCACGCTTTCCGACAGGTGATACGAGTAGGGAATATCGTTTACGATCGGGTTCTCGTCGCGGAATTTCAGGGCATGATGGCTCACGGCAAGTCCCTTTGGCGATAGATGACTGGGGCTCGTGACGAGGCTTTCCAGAGCTGGTGAAAAGGGCGATTCCGGGTGTTGGCGAATTTTGTCTTGAACCAGAGCCCAAGAATCCGAAATGCCCGATCGTCATATTTCGTGACTGACCAGCAGGTCACGAAGGCCACGAAGATAAAGGGAAACGCCCACACTTTGATGGCCAGAAACAAGGAGGCGCCAAGCGTCCCGAGCAGAATAAACGTGGTTCTAGGTATGCCGGCCACAGTGGGCAGCCGGCACGCGCCTTTGAACAACGGAAAAGGCCTGTAGTCGTCACTCATGGCGATTTAAAGCCAGAGGCCGACGAGGTAGCTGCTTGCCCCGGCAATAAGGATGCCGACTACCGCCTTGGGAATCCAAGACGCATGAGAGAAACCGAGCCCCCAGGCAATGCCAAGGCCGGCGATGCCCAACGCGGCCAGAATAGGAATGATTGTGTTGAACCACGTTTTAAAACTGTCGAGACCCCCGGTGCCATCCGACACGCCTTCCGCGGCAAATGCTGCACCACACATCATCATCAAAAGGACCAGCAAACCCAACTGGATTCCGCTACGTTTCACCATCGTCATTTTGCCTTTCCCCTTCATCGCCCTCCCCTTTGGGAAATAAGAGAGAGCATTCTTCAATGTCGTATTGATCCATTAAAAACTTCACTAGAAGTCTAGGATCAGCCCACGTACGTTCTTTCTGCTTTGTCCTCACTCGAATGCCACACAGCATCGGCTCGGCGCTTAATTCTTCGTCTTCTATCTCAAATATCGGCAGCCATTCTCTATCCCCCTGTCGCCTAATGGTTACACCTTTTATCTTACCTTCCCGGTAATATTGATCGATCTTGAGCTGCATCAGCAGGTACAGGGCCATCGAAATCTTCCTCGTGGGCATATCGCGCGGCGAGTATATCAGTCCCCACCCCGCGACACGCGGACGGCCCCCATGAATGAAGCGTTCTCCGCCGAACGGTTATCGTCCTCATTAACTGAATCTTGAGCGTTCGTTTTTGGCTCCGGCTGGTTAAACACCCCGGGGTCGGCATGATCGAAGATATCGCCGCTCTCCCCGCCCCCCTGGCCTCGAGTCGATGGCGACCGGGCTGACGGGCGCGCCCCCCGGCCTGCCGGTAGCGACTCCTGGGCGACGAGCCGAGGCACCGAATACGCCAACTGCTGCGTCACTCTTTTTACGTAACCATTTGAAAAGCCACGCTTTAGCGAGTTGGTGTTGTAACATGAGAGCGCCTGGCGCAAGCGCGCTTGCTCGCTACCCTTCCCGGCGGCACTCGCTCGACGGTAGCAATCGCCGAGGATCACAGCGGCTGCCCGGAGATTGCGGCAGGGATCAAACAAATCCTCGACTTCAAGACTCAGCCCGGCGAGGTTCCCCGAGTTGATCTGGCCCAACCCGGAGTCGAACGAACGGCCTTCGGCCAGGAGCCGCCGAGCCGTGGTGACGGCTTCCTGCTTGTTGCGTGGCTGATGGGCCAAGGCAGGGCCATCATTGATACCGATGGCGAACGGGTTATTGCTCGACTCGGCATTGACCACGTAAGCCATCGTCACGGGATGAACGGAAGGAGCGCAGCGTTGGCTCAATGCCAGCACGTCACCGCTGATTGCAGCGTGCGCGTGTGTAATCATCGCGGCATAGGTGGCGGTAGCCAGGACCCAAGAAACGGCCCTATGGCGACTGAGCATCGTTGATGGGCTCCCATGTTCTATTTAATAGCGTTATTGCAATTTCGATCATAATTACGAATACTACAAGCGACGATAGCCATGTCAAGGAAAAACGACGAGAAGCCAGCCCACCCCCGGCGCCGGCGATCCGACAGGAAACGGGACGAACTATTCGACATGGACTTGCACGACGTTCGGGCGCAGAGCCAGAACCCCCCGCTAGGGGTTCCCCGCTACCGCGACCCGAAAAACCCATTCAACACCTGGTCAGGCAAGGGGAGGCCGCCCCAGTGGTGGCACGATCGGCTGGATAGCGGGTACGCCCCGGAGGATATGGAGATAGATGATGATGAACACGGAGAAGATCGTTGACCTTGGCGCGGTCAGAGCGCAGAAAGCCGCCAACGATGCAGCGGCCGACAAGGCGATAAACCGCGCCGCCAGGAAACACAAGCTGCTGTGCTTCGCCGATCGCGTATGGCACCACACCAAGCTATCGCTGGCCGCGATTGCCTGCGGGCTCGGGCGGTGCGGCATCCGTCTTGGCAGAAAGGTTTTCCGCCTGATCGCGAATGTCGGCATCGCCGTGTGCCTGTTCCTCGCGCTGCGCGACTTCATCAACCACTTTCCGAGCCCGGTGTTTGCCGGCTACTTGTTGGGCGCCCTGGCGTTGCAGATCGTCAAGCTCACCATCGACCGATTGCTGACTCAGGCCCAGCCCGGCAGCGTGTTCGATGTGGTTCCACCGTCCCATAAGACCCGATGACGAAGGACTCGCCATGACAAAAGCCACCCTGGCCCTAATCCTCAGCCTGACCGCCCTGGCGGCGACCACAGGACAAGCACGGGCCGCGTCAGATGCGGAGTGCGGCAACTGGCTATGCCTGCCGGCGGGCTACCCCAGCGGCGCCGGTTGCGAACCGCCCTACAAGGCGATGCTCAAGCGACTCAAGGAGCTGAAATCACCCTTGCCCGCCTACGGCGACTGCGCTTCCAACAACAGCGGCGACATACCCGCTGAATACCGGATGACCGCCCACGACGGCATCGCGACGTATTACCAGGGCGCGTACCACAAGGGGGAGCGGTGCCATTGGATTCATGACGCATGGGAGCCTTGGGGCTGCATGGGACGCAACTACTGGTATGTCGAAGTCTTCGATGCCAGCGGCAAGCAGCTCGGCCCCACCCAGTATATTGCGCGTTAAAGCCACCCTGGCGGGCCAGCGGCTCGCCCCCCCTTCCGAGACTCCCCATGCAGACCGACCCCACCCTTTTGATCATGGGCGGCTCCCTGCTGGCCGCCTCCCTGATCGGCCGGCGCCTGCGCCGCTTCTTCAAAAACAAGCACCGCCATCGAGTCAAGAGCGCCGCGCGAATCATCGAGCGGGTCAGCCAGATCGAGACGCCAGGCGCGAAGCTGGCCTACCTGCGCAAGATCGACCCCTTCACGTTCGAGGAAGTCGTGTTGACTCTCCTGGAGCGCCGAGGCTGCCAGATCAAACGCAACAAGCGCTATACCGGCGACGGCGGTATCGATGGCCAGGTCTGGATCAATGGCGAATATCACCTGATCCAAGCCAAACGCTACAAGAGCCACATCAATGCCAAGCACGTCGAACAGTTCGCCGCCCTGGTTGCCGAGAAAGGGTGCCGCGGCCTGTTCGTCCATACCGGGCGAACCGGCAAAGGGTCTCGCACACATGCGGCACCCGATAGCCGGGTCACGATCGTCAGCGGGCAACGCCTGATCAATCTCCTGTCTCCGACGCCAGTCAAGTAAGCAAGAGACGGGCCAATTCCGGCCCGTCGAAAAACCTCCGACCTGTCTATAAAACGGTGGTTAAAGTAACACTATCAGATTGGCCATCCTTATGGGCATTTCCTAATAGCCTCCCTGTATACCTATACGTTACTTTTTCTATGTCCCCAAAAGGGCGGGTGACTCTTGTTTTCCCGCTTCCTCGGATATGAAAAACAGGGGTTCGTCAATGCGCAGGGAACACAGAAGGAAATCGCAGTGCGAGACTTGACCGATCGACAAACCCCCGACCTGATCCATGGCGGCCTAAGAATCGGATATGCTCGTGTCAGCACGCATGAGCAAAACCTCGATCTTCAGCGAGACGCTTTAGAAAAAGCGGGCTGTGTCGATATCTATGCCGACAAGATTAGCGGCATCAAAGATAGGCGCCCCGAACTCGACAATGCGCTACGTGCCTTGCGCCAGGGGGACACCCTGATCGTCTGGCGGCTGGATCGGCTCGGCCGATCACTCAAACACTTGGTCGAGATCATGAATGATCTTGATCAAAGAGGCATCCACCTGGAAAGCCTCAACGAATCCATCGACACCAAGACCGCCACCGGGCGACTCATGACGAACGTATTCGCCGTACTGGCCGACTACGAACGCTCGTTAATTCGAGAGCGCACCATAGCCGGGCTCAAGGCCGCGCGGGCTCGTGGGCGCAAAGGAGGCAGAAAGCCCGCACTCGACGAAAAGGCTACCAGAGAAATTGAAACCCTACTGGCCAACCCGGAAGTCACTGTTAAAGACGTGGCCGAGCGATACGGCGTATCGAGAAAAACTGTTTACAAGTACATCGATGTGAACCGCATTAAAGAGCGGCAGATTCAACAATTTTTGGAAGAAGAAGAATCCCATGGCTAATAAAGACGAGTCCCCGACCCATATTCCACCGCGCGTCGACAAGATCACCCGTGCCTATATGGCCATGGAGTACGAAGACGCCAAGGAAGCCGGCGCGCTAGGCTATCTAGCTCGTGCAGTCGTCCAGGCCACCCTTCCCCATACCGACCCCAAAAGCTCTTACTTCGAGAGGTCTAACGGTCTTGTAACGCTGTCCGTCATGGGGCGACCCAAGGTGGGCATTCCCTATGGATCGACACCCCGCATCCTCATGGCCTGGGTATGTACCGAGGCGGTTAAAACCAAGAGCCCCGAGCTTAACTTGGGTCGGTCGCAAAATGAGTTTTTAGATAAGCTACAAATGGCGCACGGGGGGCAGTCAACCCGTACACTCAAGGACCAAGCACACCGTTTATTCAGCTCCTTGATCACACTCACCGCAGAAAAGGGTGATCAAGTAGGATTAGAGAACATCTTGATCGCCAAGAAAGCCGCTTTGTTCTGGAGTCCTAGCCATCCTGACCAGCCTTCACTTTGGGAAAGCACATTGACATTAACTCAAGACTTTTTTGACGAAGTTACCAATGCCCCCATCCCGATAGATATGCGCGCATATCATGCGTTACGCAAAAGTCCACTGGCGCTAGATATTTATACTTGGCTGACCTACCGAATTTTCTTGCTGCACGCCAAGGGGCGGAAGGAGGTTGTTATACCTTGGGAGGCACTAATGCTTCAGTTCGGATCGGCTTATGGAAGTGGCGCGAGCGACGAAAGTAAAAAAAGTCAAGCGCTAAGGAGCTTCAAGTTTAACTTCATGAAGCGGCTAAAAGAAGTTCTTGCCCTTTACCCGGATGCAAGGAACGCTGTCGTTAAAATTGACAATGGATTGATGGTGAAGCAAGCCCCATTACACATCAAGCAATCCCCACTCCCAAGGAAGTAATGGTAACGACCGTCAGAAAGCCCGCTAACGCGGGTTTTTTGTTAGTAAGCCTGTGGAAACAACGATTTATCCAGGGTTGATCGCTAACGCATAAATTATCCTGCATTTTCAACAAGTTGCTTTTTTGCCCAAAAGTTATCCAGGGTTGATCGCTAACGGGGGCAGGGTTGATCGCTAACGGGAGCAGGGTTGATCGCTAACGGGGGCAGGGTTGATCGCTAACGGATAGGGCTAGGGTTGATCACTAACACGCCATAATAAACAATGACTTACGGGCATGACAATGGCTCCCCCAAGTAGTCTCTTTCAGGTATCTCCTTTTCATGTATCTGTCTCATGTATTTAAAAGAGAAAAAAAAGAACTAACAATTAGCTGGGCAGTCTGATTTGTGGATAATGCGCTTCGCGCACCGCACAGCCTCCATGGACAACCGCAGAGCGGTTGCCCACCGACGCTGCGCTTTATCACACAATCCAGCCGCCCGTCGGGCTCGCATGAACAATGCGCTTCGCGCACCGCCTACGGCTTTGTTCACCCGGCCCGACAAAAGTGGAGAAAGTTCTTTTTTGTTTTTGTATCATTAAAGACAACCCCTCAAAAGTGGGTACAAAATGAATAGACACAAGCTCCAAGCCACCATTGCCTTTTTTGGTGTATCCATTTTATCTATCATCCCGTGTTTCATTCCTGCATCGTCAGCCACCGACGTTCCTCCCGACTGGCTAACGGCTGATATCCAGTTCAGCAATGGAGCAAAAACCATGGATATGCCAGTAGCAATGACCAATACGCAAAAAGAAATCGGGTTATCAGGGGCCAGTGATATCAGCCACGGAATGCTATTCATCTGGAAGGAGCCGGATAATCGCTATTTCTGGATGAAGGGAACCCCTCACCCTCTATCGATCGCGTTCTTCGACCAGGACTACCGAATTACCGCCATCGAGCGCATGGAGCCCAACACGCTGACGATCCACGCTTCCCCTGGCCCTGCCCTTGGGGCGCTCGAGTTGCCCCAAGGGCGATTCCAGGCGCTGGGCGCGACGCCCGGAATGCAGATCACCATCACCCCCAGTCCGCAGGAGCCCCACTGATGTTCGCGAGAGGCCCCATGCCAGGCATCGCCCCCAAGGCTGAGGCCCTGGCCCTACTGCCCGCAGGAACCCGCTGCTATCGCAGTGAAGCGATGGGAATAGCCGGCTGCATCGTCGAGCTGCCAGACGGTCGGCGGATCGCCAGCGCAGGTAACGCAATACAGGCATGGGAAAAGGCGCGCGACTGGGCGCTGAGAGAGCGAGAAAAGCGGGGAGAGGACGTTGGCCAGGGCCAGAAATGAAGTGACCCCGAAGCGCGGCAACGCTTCGGGGTCTGATCCCGTAACATCGGCAGGAGTCACGGAAGTCGCTTTAGCTACTCTACGCACGTCGCGAGGATTATGCAACCCTCGTGGCTTAATGTATTGTAGTATTGTATTGTACATACACTACATACAACAACGGTGCCCGATATGACAGATGGCTCCCGCCAGGGGATCAGTCAGCAAGACGTGTGGACCGCCGCCGACGCCCTGGATCAGCGCGGCATCAACCCCACCTTGAGCAAGGTCCGCGAGGAACTGGGCCGCGGATCGTTCTCGACCATTTCAGCCTACATGCAGGAGTGGAAGCAGAAGCGATCGGAGAAAACCGCACCCGCCGTCGAGCCCCCACCCGAAGACCTCAACACCCACATGCTCGATATGGGGCACAAGGTCTGGCACATCGCCCTGACCCATGCCCAGCAGCGCCACGAAGGCGAAGCCCAGCAGCTCCGTCAGCAGATCACCGAACGGGACCAGGCCGTGGTCGAGGCCAACGAGGCCGGCGATACCGCCCTCGCCCAGCTCGAACAAAAAACCCGTGAGGCAGAGCAGCTTGGGGAACGCCTGAGCGTGATGGAGGCGCAGGCCGCCCATGAGCAGCAGCGCGCCGACAAGGCCGAGCAGCAGCGCGACGCTCAGGCCGCCCGCGATGGCGAGACGATCGAGAGGCTGCGCGGTGAGCTACAGACGGCCAACGCCGAGGTCCGCGACACCGGCAAGGCCCTTGCCCGGCTCGAGGCCGAACGCGACAGCCAGGCCCGTGCCCTCACCGACCTGGAGGCCCGCCACGCCGAAGAATTGGAACGGCTGTCCGGTGAAGTGACCCGGTTGCGCACGACGCTCGAGCAAGCCCAGGCCGAGCTACAAACGGCGCGGGGCCAACTCGACCAGGCAACCCGCGAGGTCGAACGACTCACCCCCCTCGCCGAGAAGGCCGCCGAGCTGGAAGCCCAGCGCATCAAACAGGACGCGCGGCTGGAGAGTGCCCAAGCGAACGCCCAGCGTGCCGAGCAAGACGCCGAGGAAGCCCGTCAGCGGCTCTCAGCCGCTCAGGAGCGCGCCTCCAAGGCCGAGGGCGCCCTGGAGGCTCTAAAGGCCGGAAAAACGCCTCAGCGGCGCTCTCCGGCCAAATCCGGGGGCAAGGCCCCCGCCGGAGGCGCAAAGGGGGACGCCTCCCCGGAAAACTGAGCCTGATTGCGCTCATTGGCGCGGTCTGCCGATACCCCTACCATCACCCTTCCACCCTCCGAGGAACTGCAACAGCTCGAATCCAACCAGCAGCTCAAGCGGGAGCTCGAATTTAAGGAACGTCTCGAGGCGCTGATGAAGGAGTTTGAGAAGTCCCCCCGCGACGTGCTCGAACTGCTCGACCCGGAGGGGCAGGCCAAGGGCGCGGGCGACAAGAAGACCGCCACCGGCCGGCGCCGGCGTAAGCTCAAGGTCTACAAGAACCCGACCACGGGGGAGGTCGTCGAGACCCGCGGGGGCAACCAGAAGACGCTCAAGGCGTGGAAGGAACAGCACGGCGAGGCCACCGTCGAGGCCTGGCTGGTCGAGGAACGCGACTGATCCGGCGGCCTGTCCGCCGTCCTACGAGGGAGACAGCCCATGAAGTACACCCTGGCGAAGATCGATAGCATCCAGCGCAACGCCCCGATCTACGGGGCAAAGCTGGGGTGTGCCAACTTCAAGGCGGTCTCCGATGCTCTGCGGGGCGACTTCGATGCCTGGCACGCCGGCGCGGGTAGCCACGTCCTGGACGCTCGCGGGGCGGTACTGTTTCACTCCCGGCACTACGACCTGGCGCGCTTCGTCTCGCACGGCCCGCATGTCCCGCTCTCGCTGGTCGTGCAGATCGCCAACGACGAATCGCCATGAGCCCCGTCGCCCCCCTGCGCTTCATCACGGCCCCGGTGGACCCCTACAGCAAGGCCTCCCGGGGCACGGCGCATGTCGAATTCGACCTGGCCCCGCTGGGGATCGACTACATCAACGGCGTGTCGGTCGCTGGCTCCAGGCCGGTCATGCTGCCGCCCGGCACGGAACCGGGCCAGGTGTTCATTCTGGAGGTCGCGTCGACTGGCGGGGTCATGCTGGTGTCGGAGGACGACGATTGGCCCTCGTTGCTCGAGGCGCCCCGGGTGATCGTCACCGATGATCTCTGCGTTCGCCTGCTACCGGCGCGAGAGCCAGGTTAGCCGCGGGGGCAGCGGGGAGCGAGAATCGGGCGGGCAATACTCGGTCCAAACGTGTGCTGACACGAAGCCCCGGAGGCTGCCAACTCCGGGGCTTCGCTGTTTCTCGGGGTAGCTGACGGGTACGCCGGTCTTTGCGGAACCCCTTGTTCGGCATGGCGGCGGCTGAGGTGTGGCTATGCTCGCGTCGCGCCCGCGCACCCAAGAGGCGTCCCGTCCTGTGGCCTGCTGGTTCGCCATGCGCTTCGCGCATCAACAACGAATCCCGCGGGCCTGGGGCATGTGTGGTCTCACCCCTGCTTGCTAACAGGCGCTCCGGCCTGACGGCGGGCTTCCTCCAGGTCGCGTTCGCACTGCTCGACAGTCCTGCGCAACGACGCTTGATGTTCCTCGCCCCGGCGCTCCTGGGCACCGCTGCCCTCGCGGCGCTCGCTGTCCCGCTTCACTTCGCTGAGGTAGGCGTTTTTTGCGGCGGCCAGCGCGGCCTCGGCTTGTTCGACGGTTTTGCTCATCGTTTTTCCTGGTCAGAGTTCGTCATCATTGATGAGGTCAAAGACCTTGCGCTTGGCGTGGGCAAGATCATTCTTCTCGAGCACGTACCAAAGAAACTCCCCGGTGCCCGGGCCGGTTTCCATGCCCACGGCGCTGCGATCGCGTTCGTAGCGATAGAGCCAGCGACTGGGCGCCTTCCACTCATAGACATTGCCATCCCGGCTTTTAAAGGATTGCTCCAGGTCTTTGATCCGGTCGAGAGCCATGGCTTTTCCTACGACTGGATTGCATTTTTGAGTGCCTGGATCGCATCACGATAGAGAGCCTCACGCCACCCCCTCCCCTTGTACGATCCTTGATCCCTGACTGAGGCCATCCCAAGGGTATAGCTTCTTGCATTCTCACATACCGTAACCATGCCCTGATGTCGGCCGTCCTCTACTGCGTCGATCACCACACCAACACTGCGTTCTTCCACTTCCCAATTCTCTGGAAGCACCTTCTTTGCAGATTCCACGCCCATGTGCAGCTCTCCTTTTCCTCGATCAGTTGGCCAGGGCATAACCGCCCTCTCTCAGCCGCTTGTGGAGCATGGATACCGGGCCAGGCCAGAATTCAGTTTCTGCCTTCCAGCGAACCTTGCTCGCAATCTCCGTGCGCCGGACCGACATGCCGGGGAGGCCACCATCGTGCTCGGCTTGGCCTGGCTGCATGACTCGCTCGATCTTGACCGCATCGCTAGGCCCGGCCTTTCGCCAGACTTGACCAACAGCCAGGGGCTCAGGAGAAAACGGCTTGTCGAAGGCCCAGCCTCAAGGCAGATCGTTCGGCAGCGTGTCGTCCATACCTCCCCCTCCATTTCCTATCAGTCTCGGGTGAAACATTCGCCGTTGAGATATAGGGCAAGCGTCTCGTCATCATCGCCCCATATTGCGATTGCTGTCTTCTCGCACACGGCCGCCTGCCTGGATGCTTCCTGGTGGGCTTCAGCCAGCGTTGCTTTGGCCGGGTCATCAGGCTGAGGTGAAAGGTACCGGCCTACTCGAAACCTGCTCATGTCGCTTTTCCTTGATCGTTGGCTGTCGGCCACCCTAGACCGGCTTTCGGCCAGCTACGGCGAAGCCCAGGGCTTATTCATCTACTGTTGAGAACGTCGCCTCGCGATCGCGGGCCTTGTCATTGCCGAACATCTGCTTCTCCTATTTAGATTCCCGCATAGGCTCAACGACCCCGTAGGCCCACTTGGAGCCGTAGTCAACGGAGCCCCTGGCATATCGCTCAGCATCCGCCACCTGCTGCATCGACGGAGCCTGCATGCCCAGTCTCTGGGCTTGAAAAACCGCTTCGCGATGCACCGCATCCTTTTCAGCTTCCATCCACTCATCGAGGGTACGTTCATTACGTTTTTCAGCCTCAGCCTGGAACGCCTTATAGATGCTTCGGGCAGGTTCCTGGCGGGGTTCAAAAATATCGCGCATGCATTCTTATCCTCGTTCAGTTGGCCAGGGCGTAACCGCCTTCTCTCAGTCGCTCATACAGCGCGGGTACCGGTCCAGGCCAGAATTCGGTGTCTTTCTTCCAGCGAACCTTGCTGGCAATCTCCGTGCGCCGTACCGAGATTCCAGGCATCCCGCCATCGTGCTCGGCTTGGCCTAGCTGCATGACTCGCTCGATCTTGACCGCATCGCTAGGCCCGGCCTTTCGCCAGACCTGGCCAACAGCCAAGTGCTCAGCCGAAAACGGCTTGTCGAAGTCCCAGCCTCCCGGCAGGTCGTTCGGCAGCGTGTCATCCATATGCTCCCCCTTTTTCTCAATCAGTAGGCGTTGCGTGACTCTTCCAGTTGCAACCATGCTTCGCGGGCGAGCCGATACCACTCAGGGCCAAGCCGCTCAATCAAAGCAAAGACATCGGTCGCGCCTTCGCCGTCAGTGTACCCAGCCCATTCGGGATGGCCTGCGGCCAAGGCGCCGGCGATCCGCTCTCCAGTTGATGCCCCCGCGCCATTACTGCCATCACTGTCTATCAGCGCCTCAGCAATCTGTCTGATTCGTACTACACGCTCGTCCATTAGGCTTTTCCTCAGTCGAATAGCGTCTGCACCCGTGCCAGGGCGTCATCTACTATGTGGTCCGGTGCCGTCTCCACTTTGCGGGCTCCGCGTGCTTCAAGGTCAACTGTCCTGATCTGGTTGACCAGTACCACCCCTTGGGTCTGGGTGCCGGCTCCTGTCAGTGGCACCGCAAAGCCTGCATGGCGAGCGAAGTTACCGCCCTGTGTGATTGGTGCGATTACCACGGTGCCGAACTGATTGAACGCTGCTGGAGTCAGCACCAGTGCCGGCCGGAAATCCCCCTGCTGTTCATGCCCTTCCGTGGGATTGAGATTGACCCGCACGATATCACCACGCTTGAACTTGGCTCGCTTCATACCTCGCGCCCCACCGGGGTCATGTCATGCCAGGCTTTCAGTTCCTCGGGCTCGGGAGCGTCGGGATCGCACTGCGCCAACAGCTCCTTGAGAGTATATTTCGGCCTGGCCGTGAGGGGCTTGAGCACCATCTGGTTAGGCGCATCCTCGACTTCCAGTAAGTCACCAGCATGCAAGCCATATTTACGCAGCAGCTCGACGGGAAGGCGTACAGCGGCGCTATTGCCCCATTTCTGAATCTTGAGTTCCATGGTATCCACCTCCTGCTAAACGTATCTACAGTGTATACACTTGGAGGCGATCTTGCAAGGGTTCATGTAGACACAACGTATCTACAACGCCACCTCAAAGGCTCGCCTGATAGTCTCTTGGTCAATAGTGAGGTAAGGCTTGGTGTGATCTAGCTCCTGGTGCCCCAATACGGCCTGCACCGTCTCTACGTCGCCGGTGGCAGCCAGTATCCTTGCCGCCAGCGTTCGGCGCCCGCTGTGGCTCGATCCTAGCTTGATGCCGGCTTGGCGGTACAGGCGGCTCATCGTCTGCTGGAGAGCATCGCAGGCCCGGTACTCCATCGGCCCTGAATCCAGCTCACGCCGTTTCGCGGCCATCTCGAACGCTCTGCCTTTGTGGGTCAGCACAAGCTTTGTGTGAGGCAGGAAGCCTCGGTATGCGCTGTCGCCTGATAACCCCCAGCCACGGCGCCGGCGCACATCGAGCCAAGCATTGATCGCCGCGATGCACTTTGGATGCGTCAGGTGGATATTGCGGGGCCGGCAGCCTTTGGTGATCTCGGCTCGCAGGTAGACTTCTGCGCGGATTGCCCCACTCGGATACAGCACATCATCGATTCGGAGCAACGCCAGTTCGGTGACGCGGATACCTGTGGTGTGGGTGAGCCAGAGCAGCATCTGGTCGCGCTCGGGCAGGCGTCCGGTGACGCCGGCAACGCGGATCAGGTGTCGAAACTGCCCCGGTCGGAGCGATATGGCTTGGCGGGTGGGATGGGCCATGGGTGCCTCTCTGTCAGGATTGATGAGGAATCGCGCGCGATCCTGAGAGAGTTGCCTGGAGGCCTCCCCACCAGCCTATCACCTGAAGCCATGCGGTGTTCACGGAAAATCCCGCGGGGCCGCGAAGGGCGGCGTCTGGCCCAACTGCCGTGGATCTCGCTTCCCGGAAGCAATTCGTGAAAGCCGCATGGCACGGGGCTTTCGCTTGGATCTGGTGATCGCCGCCCACCCCCTTCGCGCCTACGGCGCTGCGCGCGGGGCTGACGCCCCGCTTGCGGCCCGTCGCCGGCGCCGGTGGGGCTACGCCGTCGCCAGTCGGCTCGCACACCCTGGACCCTAGCCCTTGTCCCCCGCCTGGCCCA
>Ga0209300_1000096_pt1 | contig 56279 bp, 79 predicted proteins | sample Shrwel_input2_RT_FD_187535 | JGI IMG/M metagenome (GOLD analysis project Ga0209300, IMG submission 187535) | Subsurface microbial communities from deep shales in Ohio, USA - Utica-3 well 1 S input2 RT (SPAdes) (version 2) ... | reverse complement strand
ATCCGGGGCAACGCCAGGGCGACAAGCGCGCAAAAGAAAGGCGCCACGATGGGCGCCGAAAGGATATGCGGGAATGTAGGGTTTAGTTCGTTAGCGGTTTCTCTCCTCGCTGGTTTGCTCTGCCTTGCGGTTGATGCCTTTGGTCCCAGACGCCAGCATGCCCAAGCCTATCAAGGCCAGGAAAACCGCGGGGATTGTGCCCCCTTGGATAGCAACGTAACCGGCAAGGGCGAGCTCGCAAACCGCAAGGATGACCATTACCAAATCGCCAATTATCATAGGTGCACCCTAGCGTACCGTTGGCGAGGTACACGTTAGCACCTAATCAGGATTCAATGCCGACGCAATAAATCCGGCTGTCGTCACCTAAGTACGGCTCGAAAGCATTTCCTTTCGGATGAAGCGCGTCGACAAAACCCCGGTAGAATTCGGCCTTTTGTGCATCTGTAACGGTTGCCATTGTTGAATGTCCTCGCTTCGGTTGAATGTTCAGGCGCAAACATCCCAGCCTTTTCGCTGGCGTTGTTTCAATTCGGTATGCGATATAGATTCGACTCGCTGGAAGTCGGCGACGTGCTGTCGAATCGCCGCCAGGTCGGCATAGTCGTTCGCTTTCCGGCGCGTAGTGTGGTGAACGCCTATAACGTCAGCGGTTTTAAATGCTGGTTCCGAAAGCAAGATGAAAAACGTTCCGGTGGCCATGGTCATTCCTCCTCGCCGCATTCACATTCGTCGGTTTCCTGGTCGCACTCGGGGCAATGCGTCGCGCGGTATTCTCGCTCGCTGTCGGCGATGTTTTCGGCCATGCTGTCGGCTGCGCGAACGGCTGCGGTAATATCGCCAAAAACCGTACAGTCGAGCTCGCTGGCCATGCCTTCGCCCATAGACCACCCCGCTAGAAAACCGCGGCCGCTTGGTAGTTTGCAGACGATCCCGCGCGCGGTATCGCCGTAACCATCTTCATCCAGAAACCATCCCAGATGATCGATCGTCGGAACGGGGTTTTCATCGTCCCAATCCCCGGGGACGTCGTCACACCATGCCCAACGCATCCCCATAGCGTCGGCGCCGCTTGTCGGCAGATAAAAACCCCAGCCTTTGAAGTCGCTCGCGGTTTCGGCGGTACGGATACGATTCGGATATGTTACGCGGCCAATGCATCCCCGAGATTTTCCATGCTTGCGCCAGTCGGCGAGCCTGGCCGCTAACGGTTTGTCCGCATAGGTCCAAATTGTGGGCCCGCATTCGGTACGCGGCAGCGAGAAACCAGCGAAAACAGTAGACTCGAAAGACATCGTTAAACCCTTCTGTTTAGTTTGTCGCATGAATGAATGCGGCATAAAGCAAACCGAAAACAAGGATTCCTGGTATCGCCTCGCGGGCGATGATCCATGCCTTGCGAAAAACACGGTTTGAAGATCCCCGCGAAAGGCCTTCAATCGGCAGACCGCGAGCGGGGACGCGCGCATAGCGTGACGTTTTCATGCCTCGCCCCCTTGGTATTCTGTTATCCAATAGGCGTAACCATCAGCCGCGAATAGCGTCCCCGGGGAGGACCACAAGTTGATATCTTCGGCCTCGCCGCATAGCGTTTCGGCGGTTTCTTCGTCGCCCGCTTCGCCCGCGGAATCTTCGGCGCGCTTTATTTCGTCGATCAAGTAGGCTTTTGCCGCGTCGAAGGATGAGAATTCGACAGGCTCGCTTTCCGGCAAATACCCTGGCCGATTAAATCCGGCAACATACATAGTTGAAAACCCTCGCTTTAGTTGAAATTACAGGCGCACTATTCCCCGAAGAAAAAGCAACCCGCGTAGGCAAGTAACACCTCGCTGTCGCCTTCGTCGTTTGCGCGCTCGCGCATGCCTTGGAACCAATCGTTATACTGTAGCCAAGCGCGCGTCGGCTCGCCGCTTTCGAGCTCGCCGCGAATCTCCACATGTGGGCCGCCAGTACAAACGACAATCCGGAATTCTGACGGCTCGCTGTCCCCGCCGACGACGCGCCAGTCGCTGCGGACTTCAACGCTTAGGGCGTCTTCGTGAATGCGTTGCTCAGCGTCTTCGCGGTTTTCGCAGTCGCCGGCGGCTTTTTCGAGCGCGGCGAGTTCCTGGCGTTCGCTAGTCGATAACGGGCATTCATCTTGCCCGTCGCGCAATTCTTCGAGGCGGTCATAGTCAACGTCGAGCGCGGCGGCCATCTCGCGGATTGACGCCATTTGCGCGTTCGCTTGGTCGAGTGCGGTGTCTGACATTGTTGTTTCCCCTGATCGTATGTTCTGGCGTTTGTTTAACCGTATGCCCCAAACGATAGCGGACCCGTCTCGCCAAATCAACCGTTAGTTGAAAATTAAATTTCAGATTGCCGGCGGCTGACCGTCCTCACTGCATACGCGCACGCGCACGCGCACGCCCGCACCGGACTGCATACGCGCACGCGCACGCGCACGCCCGCACCTCCCGGGGGCAAGCGCCACCCGGGAGTCTCGTACTTTGCAGGGTCAGCCGGTGTCGAGCCGGTACTTCGCAGGGTCAGCCGGTGCAGGGAGTCTCGGAGGAGGAGGGGCGCACCTGGTCGGCGGCGTCGATCGTACGATCCGTCATCAGCCAGAGCGTGTACTGCTCGAAAGCACTGCAGACCCTCGCCAGGTGATCGCCGGTGGGGGCGCTGCGGCAATTCTCGATGTTGATCAGGGTCTGCTTGGGGATCCCCGTGAGATCGCTGAAAGCCTGACGCCCCAGACCTTCGGATTCACGGATTGCACGAACCTTGCGGCCCAGGTCGCCGCGGGGGCCATCGGGCATGACGGGAGTCCTCAGATTGTGGGTGCCGGACGACAGCTTACTTCGGAATGCCAGCCGGTGCAGAACCGGTACTTCGGGAAGCCAGCCGGTGTCGAACCCTCACCAGGCCGGCACCAGGCTTGCCGGGTCTTCTTCGTATCGGAAACGCGCGGACTCCCGCGCGCGGCGGATGTCGTCTTCCCTCTCGTCCAGGCGCATCGTCCGCGGGCGAGAGTAAGCCTCGTCGATCAGCCCCTGAGCGATCCGGGCTTCGCGGCCGCCCCGGTTCTGCGCTTCGATCCGAGCGACCGGCTCCGGCAGCCCCAGATTGCGGTCCTCGGTAATCTGCGCCGCCAAGTCGCCGACCGTATCGCACTCCGGGCAAGCGCTCTCGCTGGCAATCGCCGCAGTCGAGAAAACTCCGGCCAGAACGAAAGCGCTTGTGAGTCTGAGGTATCGAGCCATGATAGGTCCTCCTCTCTCTCTCTCCAGTGTGACCTACTTGGTCGTCTCCAGCACATCGTCGAGCCAAGTCTCCCAGGCAGCCATCGCCTTGCGCTTCTCAGGGAGGTAGTCGTACCGATCGTAGTGCTTGCTCGAGACGTCGTGCTTCGCATGGCCGTGCAGCCGGTCGCGATCTTCCTTCGGGATGCCCCGCTGCCCGAGGATCGTCTTCGCCGTGCGGCGAACGTCGCGTAGCGTCCAGTGCTTGGCCTTGTGCTGCTCGCGGTATGTGCCGATCGCCGTACTCAGGGTCCGGACGTTCAACGCGCTGTCCTTCTTGTGCGAGCTCGCGAACAGCCGGGCCTCGCCGTTGTCTTTCGCCTGGGCCGCCAGACCGCTCAGCAGCCGCCGCGAATGCCGGTTCATCGGAAAGACGTGAGGCTTGCCGGTCTTCGTCGACTCCGGCGGCACCGATACCAGACCCTTGTCGAAGTCCAGATCCTCGACACGCAGGCGTAGCAGCGAGGTCGGGCGCTGCCCGGCCGTAGCCACGCAGAGACGCGCCAGGGCTGCGCATTGAGGCCCCACGCTGACCGTCTTGCCGATCCCCTGCCAGAACGCCTTTACCTCGCCCGGCTCGAGTACGCGCTCGCCCTGGCGCTCGTAGTCCGCTTGCAGCGGGATCAGCGAGATCGGGTTGCTGGTTAGGCCCCAGTGCCGGCCGCCAGGCGACCGCGGGTTGAACTCTGCCTGCAGCGCGAATTGGTAGGCGGCATGGAGATTCGCCCGGACCCGATTGACTGCGGTCGTCACGCCGCGCTTGATGTGCCGGGCCAGCACGTCGCGGAAGTCGTGCGGCGTGGCCTCGTTGGCCGGCTTTGCCCATAGAGCCGGTGCAGGGCGCTCGATATAGCAGCGGAAAAACCGCTCGACGTCATCGGCGGATCGCTTGCCGCGGTCGCGCAGGTCCTCGACGTATGCGGTTAGCAACTCGCCCACGGACCCGATCTCCGCCGGCTCGGTGACTTCGGCGATGTAACCGGTGTCGGCCACCTCCTCGGCCCGCTCGGCGGCCTTCTGCCGGGCGAGGCTGAGCGAGACCACGGGGTACTTGCCCAGCGCCTTTTTACGACGCTTGCCGTCGACATAGTAGAAATAGAGCCAGTCCTTGGCGCCGCTCGGCCGCACCCGGATCACCAGGCGGCCTTGCCCGCGGCTGCTGTCGTTATCCGAGACCGTGTACTCCTTGTCCCGGGGCTTGAGAGATTTCAGCTTCTTGTCAGTGAGCATAAGGGGGCTGTAAGCGATCAGGGCGTGGGGGCTGTTGTGACCCTTTGCCGGGGGCTGTAGGAGTGAAACTACCTGCAACAACGTGAAACAACTTACAGCATAGAATACGTCAACGGCGAGGGTTCAGGAAGGGTATTGAAACAAGGTGAAACAGCTTGAAACCAATGGGAAATCTGACATCCAATCACCTCCGAAGTTAAATAAAATCCTTTAATTAACAGTCGGTTATGGATACTGCTTTTTCCGAGGGGGCCGTTCTGGGGGCTGTTGAAAACCTCGGGTTTCAGCCCCCTCGGATCACCGCGGTCATACCGTTTGACGCTTCTTGAGTTCCTCGAGGACTGAACGGGGATACCCTACACGTCCTCGGCTGATGGTGGTAGGGGGCTGGATCTCTCCGCGCTGGCCCATCCGCCAGAGCGTGGTGCGGCTGATGCCGAGCTCACGAGCGAAGGTTTTCAGGCTGACGAGGTGATCGTATTCGGGGGTGCGTTCCGGGCTGCTCATCATCTGCTTCTCCTGGCGGGGGGCCGTTGCCTTACAGCCCCCTTGCCGGGTGGGTCATTCGGTGCGGTTTCTACGGGACGAATCGGTAACGGTGAGAGGCGGCCCGGTGCTGCTCCGACTGACCGGCATGCGGGTGAGCACGAATCGAGGGTTTCGCAACCACTCGCATGCCTGGCGACCGGTTACACCTTCCTGCCGCTTTCCGCGGTCACCAGGTCCGTCATCTCGTCCGCCGGGACGACCCGGACCCCCGACGCGATGTCGGGCTGCCCCAGGCACTCCCATACCGGCCGGCGAACGTAAAGAACTCTCGGCTTCCGGCCGTACTCGTTCTCGTAGAACTCGGCGTAGAGCGCGATTTGCATTAGGTAGATTTCCCGCATCGAGACCTCGAGCGATTTTTATGAGGTTAATTTCCCGCGTACATTTTACTGTATGCATGTCCAGTTTGCTCAGAATACCTAGCGTAGACTAGCCGCTGTATAGGCAATGTCCTACAAAACGTGTGGGTATTTGAGGACGCGTCGAATCGGTGACGACGGCGCTTCGCCATCGTCAAGATCGTCGGTCGTGAAACCCCGCCAGCCACCAGCCGCGGTTGACCCGCTCTTCGGAGGTGCTGACCCCGTAGGGGCAGTCGCTCTCGTGTGCCGATGTCTGACCCTCCTGATAAGGGGCAGGCTTCGGAGAGACGACCCCCTGCAGGGTTTCCGCTGTCGACGTCTCCGGGTCGATGCCCAGCAGACGCAACTCCTCACGTATCGCCTGCACGGTTCGCCCCATGTCGTGGCCGATCTGCGCCGGCGTGCGGCCCTTGCGCCATTTGGCGAGTAGCCGCCCCCGGGCTTCGTCGGTCCAGGGCCTGCGGTGGTTACGAGGCTGCTGACGCATCTCACTTTCCTCCACCTTGCAACTACCAGTTGCAGATCCGGGCACACTCATACGCACGAAGGCGTTTTCATGGGGCCTGCCGCCGATAATCACTCAGTTCCGTAAGGGTTCGGCGTTGACTCTAGTCAACTTTTAGTTGATAGTCAAACGTCATATTGCTGGTACATGGCAACCGTTCACTCACCGCAGGAGCAAGACCGTGTCTGATCCGCAGCATCCAACTCGAGCAAGCCTCCCCACCGAACAGGCTCCGGTACCGTCCGGGGTGGCTGACGCCCTCACTCTCAATTTCCGAGAGGCCCGAAAAGATCTCATCGACGCATTCGCCGACCCGGGGCACCCCTACCATGAATCCGCCTGCGCGTTGCTCGGCGCCTATGAGCAGATGGCCCTCGGCAAGGGCCGGGAACGTCACGCCAACGACTTGCCGTTCGTTAATCAGCGCATGCTCTCCATCAGCCGGCAACTCGACGACGACGGCGGCATGGCCTACCAGGTCTGCAAGAAAACGCAGGAGAGCCGTGCCATGAAGCCGGAGAAGGCGGTCCACGAACTGCGCGGCGCGATCGTCTACACCCTGGGGATGATTCTGTTCCGCGCCGAACGCTCTGCCGAGCTCATTGCCCCTGGCGTCTTCTCCGACAGCAACCGCAAGGGTGGCCACCGTGACTGACGAAAAGATCCTCGACCGAGAGATGGAACTGGCGCAGCAGGTACTCGACAGCCAGATCGCCGAGACGGCCTCCCGGGCTCGCAAACGGCCGACCGGACGGTGCCTCTACTGCAACGAGGTGATCGACAAGGAACTGTCGTTCTGTCCGCCCGAGGTGCCCGGCCTGCCGGGGTGCCGCGACGACTACGAAGCCGAGGAGGCGGCTCTGCGTCGCAACGGGCGGCATCGTCGCGGCTGACTTTTCAACTAAAAGTTGACATCTCATCCGGCGGTGCCCTAATCTGCGATCATCGCCGGATGGAGGAGCGAAGTCGATGAAGATGAGCGTCTGCAAATTCCGTCGCCGCTGGGAAGCGGCCCAGTGCGCCCCGAGTCGTAGCCAGCGGGAGCGCAAGATGGCCCACCTGGTCGCCCTGTTCGATGCCGAACCGGTCGTCCTCGACGAGAGCCGCCCGCCCATCGCTTATCGCCTTCCCTCCGGCGACGTGTTCTGCGTCAAGAAGCGCTATGCCACTCGCATCGACGCCGCCGAGGCCCTGGCACGGATCCGGCGCGACCCTTGCAGGCGCGAGCAAAGCCTCTACCCCTGCCACGTCTGCCACGGCTTCCACCTGAGCAGCAAGCCGAATCACCAGCTTGCCGACCTGCCCTGGCAACAGGCGGCGCCGATGCTGACGCTGGAAGCGGAGACGGCTCGATGATTACCGCGGCTCAGGTCGGCAGCCTGCCGGCGCTCTACCGGATGAAGCCGAGCCGGTACAAGGTTGCCCGGAAGATCCTCAGCCAGCTTCCGCCACTGACCCTGGTCGGGCTCGAAACCGCCGACCTTGACCGTATCGAAACCGGCGCGCAGGTCGCCGGCCGAACCACCAAGCGCCACTTCCAAGCCCGGCTCGTCGCGGGGTACGGCCCCCGGCATTCCGGCTGCCTAACTGTGTGGTGAATTTCAACCATAGAGAGATTATTCAACTCATGATCCGTAACGCTCGCGTCTACAGCACGGAGTTGCCCGATGCCGCCACGCTGGAGGGTCACCTCGCTGAACTGCCGTATGCGCCGATTCAGCCCGGCGAACTGCGGCGCCACGCCTTCGTCGAGAACCCGATCACCGGCAAGCTGGTTACCCGCTTCCCCAACGGATATGCGTTCATCCTGCGCACCGACGAACGGGTGATCCCGCCGTCGATCGTCTCGCGGATGCTCAGCGAGGACGTCGAGGCCCAGGAGAAGGCGACGGGCCGCAAGGTGACCAAGGTCGAGAAGCAGGAACTGCGCGAGGGCTTGATCCGCAGACTGGCGCAGACCGCCCTTGTCCGCACCCTGCTGACCTACGCCTTCTACGACACCGAGCGCCAGTACCTGATCGTCGACGCAGCCAGCCGCAAGGGTGCCGACCCGGTGCTGCAGCGCCTGGTGCAGGTCATGGAAGCCCTGCAGACCCGCACGATCCACGTCAGCGAGATCAGCCGCGGCCTCAGCGCCAAGCTGATCGAGGAGATCGACACGACCGACCCCGAGGTCCAGCCGTTCGGCCGCTTCAACGTGGGCGACGCCGTCAAGTTGAAACGCCGCGGCGAGGAGACCGAGACCGTTACCTATGCCGGTGTCGACCTGGTCACCAGTCAGGAGATCCGCGACCAGCTTGCCGTGGGGTTCCGGGTCGTCGACATGCGCCTCGCCCTGGACGGGTTCGGCTTCAAGCTGACCGAGGACTTCGCACTCAAGTCGTTCTCCTGGCCGGAGGTCGAGATCGACGAGGAGGACGACGACCCGGTCTACGTCTGGGAGACCACCAGCGCCATCGAACTCAAGCTGATCGGCGATGTCGTCGACGCGCTGGTCGATCTGCTCGAGTACAAGCAGCCGGAGGAAGAGTTCGACCTCAGTGGCGATCTGGGAACAACGGACGGAGGTGACTCGTGAGCGCGGTCATCAGTTCCTGCGGCCGGTACCGCTATGTCCTCAGCCGGCCGAGCGAAGTCGATAACCCGGAGCGCAGCACCGCTTTGTTCCTGATGCTCAACCCGAGTACCGCCGACGCCGAGATGGATGACCCGACCATCCGTCGTTGCCGGGGCTTCGCGAAGACCTGGGGGTGCAACGGCCTGATCGTGGCCAATCTCTACGCCTTTCGCGCGACCCACCCGAAGGACTTATGGCTGCAGGATGATCCGGTCGGCCCGGAAAACGATAGCTGGCTCGCCCGTCTCGCCCGTGAGCACGGTGACGTGATTTGCGCCTGGGGCGCCAACGCCAGGACCGAACGGGTGGCGGAGGTCGCGGAGGCCCTGTCCGAGGTCGGAGCCCGGCTCTGGTGTCTCGGGTCCACGAAGTCCGGCGCCCCGAGGCACCCGCTGTATATCCGCGCTGATCAACCCCTTACCCGCTGGGAGCCACTGCCATGAGCCACGAATGCCGCCGGAACATCGACAAGATAGAGCAGCGCCTCCAGGAAGCCTGGGAGAAGGTCACCCGTCGTCAGACTCTGCGCGACCGCATATCCCGGGGAGAGGCCTGCCTGCAGCAGGTCCCGGACACAGGAGTCCTCCAGATCGCCGTCCCGATACATAGAGGTCCTGTCGTCACCGCCAACATCGATAACGACCTGATCAAGCGGGTCATCGAGACCCAGATTAGCCGCTGGCAGGCCGAGGTCGACTCGCTGGGCGAGGAGGTAGCGGCGGTGCTAAAACCCGAAATCGACGACGGAGAAGAGTGATGCTCCTGCTGGAAGAGGCGGAAGTCTTGAGGCTTTTCGAGAAAGTTCACGGGCCGCTATCCAATCGTTGCTCTGCCGAGATCATCTACGACGACGCCGGTGGAATCGCCGGCGTGGCGTGCTGCAAGAACGGCGTGGAGGTCTGGCGATCGACGCTCTCGGAAATTGCAATCGACATCGTAGCCAAAGGGTATTCCGCGAGACGGGCCGGCACCGAACTACCGGAGAACGAGCAATGATTAAGCGGTATGAAATCGTTTACCTAACCGTGGATAAGGTTCAGATAACCCTGTTTACCTTAAGTGACTGGTTACGAGTAGCGTCGCATGAAATCGGCCGGCCGGTGAAAATGTGGGCTATCCGAAAGAACTCAGAAGCCACGGACCGTAACAGGAATAACCGCCGCCAAGCGCAAGGGGAGGATGTGGAATGAGCGACTTTCAACGTGAAGAACGCTATATCGTCGTGAAGCTGGCGGATCTGGCGGAAGCAGACCAAAAGGACTTGCGCCGCTATCTGTCCGTAAAGGACATACGCACCCGTGAGTGTGTGGTCGTCGAGCCTGACTGGGAGCCGATCTATGAGGAGACCTGGGCCAACGTCGAGCGCTACGCCGCGGGCCGTCCATCCATCGGGCAGGAGCATCAGGCCAGAGGCGAGGAACTGGGCCGCGACTATGTTGCTTGGGCTGACGAGCGCGACGCGATGGCGGCGAAGGTAGATACACTGACCGCAGAACTGGAAGACCGATCGCTATCCGGCGACCCGCGGGCGGCATCTGAGCACTACTGGCAAGCCGCCGAGATTCTGCAGCCACACATTGACGCCGGCACTTTGCCGGCCAGTGTGGTCGATTCCGTCAGCGTCTTGCTTGAGGCTTTTGCCGAGCGCGTCGCGCTGGCGGCGTATGTGGAGCGGCTACGTGAAGGGTATGTGCGGGCATTCTCGACGCTGCGCTGGAGCTGGATGCGAGACTTGCTGGACGAAACTCCCGAAACCAGCCTCGCCCGCATCATCGCCCAAGCCAAGGCGGAGGCGCTGAAATCTGCGGCCCTGGAAATGGGCAATAGCGAAGCCGCTCGTTTCCTCATGGAACGCGCCGCCAAGATCGAACGTATCGCGGAACGCCGCCAAGCCGAGGACATGTCATGACCACCGAAACCAAGCGCGATCTGATGCGCCTGACGAAGGACGAACTGGCCCGGCGGTGCCTCACGGCCGACAAGGCTCTTACCGAGGCCTATGCCGAGATGGAGACCCAGCGGATCCGCCTGGGCGAGCTCTACGAGCAGCGCGACACCGCCCACGATGACTCTCACCGGGATCGCGTGCTGCTGCTCGCGCTGATGAGCCACCTCGAAGACAAGCACCGCCACTGCCGAGATTCCAGTCAGGCCCCGGGGCACTCGCATAGCGTCCCCGGCTTCTGGGACTGGGACAACGGCGACCGCGCCAATCAACCCTGCGGCTTCTGCGCCACCTGGCAACGCGTCTGCGAACGCCGCGACGAGATTCGCCAATCGCGAAAGGAGAGCCCCCGTGCCTGACGGTATTCGTATTCGCGTCACGACCCGAATGGGTCTGGTCGGCTGCGTCACGACCGATGAAATCGGCATGCCGCGCGAGGACTGGGACGCGATGACAACCCAGCAACGGGAAGATGCCGTGCGCGAGGCCGCGCTGGAGAACGTCGAATGGTACGCCCAGGAGATAGACACCGACGGCAATACCCTCGACGCCGACCCGATAGACGGCGACCACTGAACAGCGAAAGGAGAACCCCGTGTCTAACGACTTCGTATGGCCCAGCGATCGGGCCCGCGCCGAGAACGATGATCTCGACCGAGTCTGTGTGCAGCTTGAAGAGACGACCGACCAGCTAGCCGCCATGTCGACGCGCGCAAGGATGCTGGAGAACATCATCAGCAACAGCCACCTTGCCGACAGCCCGCACGTCATGTCGGCGCTCAATTCGGCGCCCGAGGACAACCTCGCTTCGCGCGACTACGCCAAGCGTTCCGAGGGGGCTGCCTGGGTTGGCGGACTGCTGATCGACGAGCACGAGGACAAGTTCGCGGGCGGCGAGGTCGAGATTCTACTGATCTGCGACGAGGCGATCCGGCGCCTGGAAGCGAACGAGCAAGCCCCGCAAGCCGCCGCCGATTCTCCGCTCGAGCGGGGCTTCGAGCCGCCCCGGATACCCGTAGTGTGGGACACCTACCGTCACGAGAACGGCAAACGGTATCGCGTCGAACTGGTCACCAACACGAACAGCCAGCGCCCCGGCTACCCGATCACTGTCTGCTACCGAGGCGAGGATGGACGGGTCTGGTCGAAACCCCTCGTCCAGTTCCTGGCGAAGATGACTCGAGTCGAGGCCGCCTGATGCCCCGCCGTGACTCGTCCTGCGAGGCCCCGACCCGGTGCGAATACCGGGTCCTTGAGACCTACCTCAGCCCGTACACCGGGCAGCGCCACGAGACGCGACAATGTCGATGGTGCGACACGGTCTATCACGCCACGCTCGCGGTCCGCGACAACAACGACCCCGACACCGGGAGATAACCATGCCGGCCCTGCTCGGAGTGACCAGTCTCGTCCTGCTGATCGACGCACTCGTGTTCCCCGTCTGGCGGGGCCGCTTGCTCGCCCTGTCCCTGCTTGTCGCGCTGACCGCGCTCTATCTGGAGACCTGAATGAACGCCCTGATCACGATGTACGCCGGCGGCGCCCTGGCCGTGGCCTTTGCCCTGGCCGTGGTCGCTCGTCACCCGATGTCCCGGCCGGCGCTGCGCGAGCGCAAGGTGAAGCCGCTGTTCAGCGCGATGCTGCTCTGCGCCCTATGGCTGCCGATGCTGGCCTTCCTGGTAGTTCGACCGACCCACTTCGAGAAGCCGCGTAAGCGTCGGCGTAAATTCAACAAATAGTTGAAACTGCGGTCAAATGCCGTCGGTGACCTTCTTCCAGACGAAGCCGACGACGGCGATCGCCCCGCCCAGAGCCAGCCGGAACGACCAGGTCCGCAGCGCCGTGTTCTGGGCCACCTCGACTTCGAGTTCCCGCTGCCGATCCGTGAGGACCTTCATGTCGCCGGTGAGTTGGTCAACGGTTCGCCGCAGCGCCATGACCTGCTCGCCTTGTACGGCAATCGTGGTCAGCGCCTCCGCCACCTGGCCGAGGGTGACGTTGATCTCTTCCATGTTCTTGCTGATGGCGGTGACCTTCCCGTCGAGTTGGACCTGGGAGGTCGCGAGATCGGAGAGTCGCTGCTCGATGCTTTCTGGCGGCATAGTATGCCCTCGTCGACCGGAACCATTACTGCCGTGAGCCTAGCGCAGGTGCAGGCTGAGTCGCAGCCGGTTTCTGCTCGGCGAGCACCTTCCGCCTCTCCGGGTCAACCGGGTGCCCGTAGGCCGCGGCCGTTTCGCAAAGCGCCACCCGTTGTCGGTAGCTGGCCGTCTGACCCAGAATACCCAAATAGCTGTTGGCCGAGGCGCAGCGTGTCGTGTCGTCGGGCGCCTGGCGTATCGCTCGTTTCGCGGCGGGGTATAGGGTGCTCCGGGCGACCCGGTGCCAGGGCTTGATCACCTGCCCCACGAAATCGACGCCTCGCTCACAGGTGTTGATCACCGTCTTGCGTGGGTTGGCCTGGAGCCGCAGGCGCTGCCATAGGAACGCCTCGATCTGCGCCTGGGCGGACAGCAACCAGTCGCGGTCCTCGTGCAGCAGGATGAAGTCGTCGACATAGCGGATATAACCGGCGGGCTTGAGCCGATGGTTGACCAACTGGTCAAGCAGATTCAGGTAGACGTTGGCCTCGAACTGGGAGGGCAGGTTGCCGATGGCTAGGCCGCAGCCGTGCGGAGCGTTGAACAGGCTCTTGTGGCGCGGCACCCGGTTCATCTTCCAGCGCGGGCTGCGAATCTCGACGGATCGCGTGGGGTCGTGAAAGAGAATCTGCCGTGCCAGATCACGGGTGAAGTCGTCCTCGAACAAAGGCTCCAGCAAGTTCGCCAGGGTCGGTTTGTGGATGCTGACGAAGAAGTTGCTGAGGTCCATCTTGAGGTAGTAGACCCGCTTCGACCAGTTCTTGGTCGCCGAGCGAATGTGACCCCCTAACCGGTTGGCACCGTAGAGGGTGCCCCGCCCCGGGATGCACGCGCAAGAATCGGCGGAGAAAGTGCGATACGCCTTGGGCGACAGCCGGTTGTAGGCCAGGTGGTGGACGATCCGGTCCCTGAAGGCACCCGCCCACACCTCACGGGGCTTGGGGTGCAGCACCACGAAACAGCGAGATGGGCCGATCCGGTAGCTGCCGTCACATAGCTCGCCGTGCAGTCGCCGAAGGTTGCCTGCCAGGTGATTCTCGAAGTGCATAGCAGCTTCGGTGCTGCGCTTGTGCCGGCGGCAGTCGAGGTAGGCGAGCGTGACTTCCTGGAACGTGGGCTGCATGCCGGGAGCATCCTGATTACTTGCGGACCGGACGAACCCGTCGATTGGTGTTGTCCTTGTTGTTGTTGTTCTCGTTACCGTCGGAGAACCTCCGATCCCAGGCGTTGTTCGACGAGTTCTCCGTGAGTTTCATCGCGCCTTCACGCCGCCCCGCCGAAGGCAGTGCCGATCAGCCGGGAAGTTGCCCCTACCGCGGGAGGGGCCTGTCATGCCTTGTGGCATGGGCGCGACCAGGTAATGCGCACTGCTGAGGCAGCCGTAGCCGCCATAGAACGGGCGCCGGCACTACCCGGCATGCAACGGGCGGTCGTCGAGGCTTTGCTGGGCGTCACGTAACCAGCCCCCGGCCTGGCGACCGATGCTGCTGGTGAGCTCGACCGTCTCCGCGTAGACCTCGCGCGGGAGGAGCTGCATGTCATGACACAGTTGCAGCAGCGGCTCGACAACTTCAATAGTTTCTAATATAGCACGAAGATGCTTAACCCGCGAACGGTCATCCCGGGTGGCTCGGGCGCGGTAGATCGCGGTGATCAGCCGCAGCACTTCGTTGAGGAGGCGGTTGCCGAGAGTGGGGCGAAGGTCTCGCGAGAAGTGCTTGAGACCCTTCATCACCACCTGCAGCAGCGCATAGGTGGTCCTGTAGATCGGAAGGTGTTGGGTGATGCTGGACACGTCCTCGCCTTAGCCGGGCTGCGCCCGGCGTGAGTACCGGCGCCTGTCGGCGCCGGCTGAGAATTAAACCGCGACCCTGCGGACCGGACGAACCCGTAGAATGGTGGCGTCCTTGCCGCCGGTGCTCTCGTTACCGTCGGAGAACCTCAGACCCCAGGCGTTGGTCGACGAGTACTCCGTGGAAGCCCAGGTGTAATCGCCGGAGCTGACGTTATCGGCGAACTCGGCGTGGCCGGCCAGGTTGCCATACATCAGCGTGAGCTGGCTGTGCGCCGGCATGTGCCAGTCGGTGTGCCCGCCGCCGGTGTAGTTGACGCAGTGCTGCGCCGCCGGGTGATCGGCGATGCCTGCCGCTTCCATCGCCTGGGTGTTGGCCAGGCCGTCGGTGTCGCTGCCGGTTCCCGAGGTCGTCGTGCGCGAGGTCTTCCACTCCAGCCCGTATGCCTCGGAAGCGGCGTCGCCTGAGACGATGTGGTAATCGGTGCCGCCGATAGTGTCGATGCCTGCATAGATCCCGCCGCCGATCCGGTCGCCGATCTGCGCGCTTGAGAAGTCGTCGGTGCCGCCTCCGCCAGAACCCGCGGGGTCGAAGTGGACCTGTTCGGCGGCGACCTCGATTCCGCCTTTGACAGCGGTGACGATCACATATTGATCCACCGTGGTGTCCACGTTGGCGGCGTAGGATGTCGTGTCGGCATTGGTGACGACCGGTGCCGGCACGTCGCTGGGCCAGGTCATCGGGGTGTCGCGGATATAGACGTTGTAGCCGTCTTCGCTTTCGTTGGTGTCGGTCCAGGTGATGTTGAGGGCCATGTCAGGTCTCCGTGGCGGTGATATCGGTGGGGGCGATGAGGTCGATGGCGGCGGCCAGCAGGTCGCCGGGCCCGTAGAGGTCGATGCGGACGGCGTTGATGGTGCTCGGCGGGTTAAACAGGCGTATGCGATGGCGGATCGCCTGCCAGCAGGCCAGCCCGTCGCGTACCGAGCGGACCTCGATCTGCAAATACACCGCCCCGGCCGGGGGCGGGTCGGCTGCCACGTCGATCGAGTAGCTGGTGGCCGTGCCTACGTCCTCGACGTGGTAGCTGGTGACGTTGCCCGCGCCGTCCTCGCCGAACAGTTCCACCGTGTAGGTGACGCCGTCCTCGGGGGCGACCGCGCCGTCCTCCCAGTCGTTGACCAGCGTCGTCTCCTCGAGCCGGTTGCGGCCGACCCATGTAACGGTGAGAGGGAAACTGCGTGCCGTCTCCGCCGACGGCCAGGTTTCTCCGGCGATCTGCACCTTCGCCGGCCGGTAGGGCCGGTGCAAACGGCCGGACATGCTGCCGGTGACGTCGCTGGCGTCGCCGATTGCCAGCCGGCCCAGCGCCGTCGTCGGCAGAAAGCGCATCGAGGCCGTCTCGCCGATCGCCCGCTCGATGCCGGTGGTCGCCCATGACGCCGCCGGGATGATCCAAACCGGGGTCGACGCCGGCCAGGCCTTGGGTACGGTATCCAGCACGCCGCGGGTCAGGGTATAGCCGGTACCGTCCACGGCCTTGATCAGCGCGAGTTCGCCGGTCTGGTCGACGGGGCCGATCCATGCCAGCGCGCCGGCGATCGCTCGACCGCCCTGCACCAGATCGTCGATCTCAGGTATGACGCTGGTGGTCTCCGCCGGCAGGTCGTCGAGCAGCGCCCCGTAGGCGGAAAGATTTGCCGATCCGCGGCCGACCCAGGCGAGATCCCCGTTGGCGTCGGGTTGCTGGACCGCCAGATCAAACTTGAACACGCCACGCTGCGGGTGGGAGCCGAACGCCACGTCGTAGTCGGAGGTATCCGCGATCGCCTCGCTCGCCGCCTCGCCGGCCTTCTGGACCGCCACGTAGTAGGGAACCGAGGTGACCTGCCGGTAGGGCAGCGACGACGGCTGAACAGCCGGGTTGACCCAGGCCGAGCCGGTCGACTCGACATACGTCTGGGCCGGCATGCCGAAGACATCCTCGAGCAGCGAGAGCGTGATCGTGCTGTCGCCGGGCTTGCCGTAGTCGACACTCGACACTCGCATCGGGACCCTTTCGTAATCGTAAGCCGGCCAGGTCAAGGCAATCACGTCGCCGGGCAGGATCCGCCACGCCTGGCGATTGACCTGCAATTCGGCACTGGCGAGGGCCGACGCCGAAGCCAGCAGGTCGCGCGTCGCGGTGCGCAATGCCAGGTCGACGTCGCGGATACCGGAGTAGTTCTTGGTCTCGGAGACCACCGTGCCGCCCTGCAGGTTGACGTTGGCGGTGTCGTGGACGGTGACGGTCTCCGTCTGTTCGTTCTCCGGGTTGGTCCACGACACGTTAATCTCGTTGGTGGTCTCGCCCCAGGCCCGGCGCTCGAAGCTGTTGAGCCGAGCGTTGTGCGGCCCGAAGACCGGCAGGTCCTCGACGTTGTAGTCGTCGCGAACCAGCTTGAGGCGGAACAGCCCGGTGAACGGGTCGACGGCCAGCGACCCCTCGATGTGGTCGAGTACCCGGGCGACGAAGTCCTCGATCGACTCCTGCTCCTTCCACATCATCGCCAGGCCGAATTTCTCGTTCGCGAGGGTCTGCGCCGCGGCGACGAACGAATCGGCGTCGATCAAACTGACCGGGGCGCCCATGCCCCACACGCCGTTGGCCAGGCACTCCCAGATGATCGCCGCCGGGTTAGCCAGGTGCATGTCGTTGACGATGATTGTCGGCTCGAACGGGCAGCCTTTGGGGGCCCGACGAACGCGAAACCAGAACGCCTTGATGTAGCCCGTGTTCGAGCCGATATTGGCGCCCTCGGATCCACCGTGCATGAACACCGACAGGATCTTACGATAGGCCGGCACCTTCTGCGGGTCGGTCTGGCCGGTCGCCCCGTTGCGACGCAGCACCTCGACGGCGGACGCAGGCAGAACCTGGTCGTCGTTACCGAGCAGCATCTCCAGTGTGCCGACCAGCCCTCCCTCGGACTTGTTGCCGCCGAACAGCCCTTCCTTGTCGATGGCGACCGCCTGCGAGCCGGTGACGTTGCCCTTCCATGCCAGCTTCTCGCCGTACCAGACTTGCGTAACGGCATCCACCGGCCCGGCGCACACGCCGTAATGGACCGACGCGAAATAGTCGGTGACCGACTGCTTGGCATCGCCGCCGCCTCCGATGCTCACCGATCCGCCTCCTGCGCAGCCCGTTTGGCGTCGATCACCTGCTTAGCCCGAGCGTCCCCGGTCGCGAGCAACCGATCGGCGGCGATGCCGCTGCACAGGAATGCCCGGAAGTCCAGGCCCTGACTCTCGAACCAGCGCCGGATCCCGCGCGTGCAGTGGAATCGGCGAATATCGTCGATGGTCACCGTCATGCATCCACCTCGTAGTCGTCCTTGTCGATGTCGCCGTAGAACATCACGTTGGGCGAGACGACGGTTATCTCGCCGAACACCACCGGTACCGGCTTGCCGGCATCGGCGGTCGGCGCCCGCAGGTCCTGGGACTGCCAGTCCCCAGAGGTATCCGGCTTGGGGCGCAGGATGTAAGAGATCACGTTGAAGATCAGCGTCATCGCCAGCGCGAACCAGAATCCCATCGCTCACCTCGTCAGTCGAAAAAGCAACTTATGGTTGCATTATCAGGTATAGATCGACGTCGTGCCATGCGGATTTTGCGTCGGGATGTACGGCATACCGCCGAAATTCACCGCGTTGTCGAAGACCCCGTGGCAATCGTCGAGCGTGTGCCGGCACCCCTTGGCCAGTTCGACCGAGTCACCCGGGTTCAGCGTCGTCGGGTTACCGGCCACGGTCAGCAGGGTCTGATTGCTGGTGTCGTCGTAGCTGACGTTGAGCACGGTGCGCCGCTCCACGGGCTTGCCGACAGGCGTCCAGGAGAGCATGCCGCCGCGGTACTGATCGCCCACGTTGCCGTCCACCTTGACCGTGCGCGGGCCGACGGCCCGAGCGGTATTGCCCGTCGTGTTGGCGACTCGACTGGCCCGGCAGTCGGTGCCGTAGAGGACGTGCGGACACATGTACTGGTAGTGCCGTCTCAGGCCGACGCGGCGCATCGAGGTCGCCACCGGCTCGCAACGCAGCTTCGCGTTGTAGCCCTCGCGGGAGCAGGCCAGCACCCGTCCCGACCACATCACCTGCGGAGTTGTCGCTTCGCCGGTGCTATCGTCATAGTGACAGCGCGAGATCACCAGTCCGACCACCTCGGAGGGCGGGTAGACCAGGAACCACTCGGCGATGTGCGAGTCCTCGGCCACGGTCACCTCGAGCTCCGACTTGTCGAGGCTGCCCGAGGTATTGATCGCGTCCCGGTCGATGTACCCGGGGTAGTAGACCTCGGCGCCGACGGTGATCTCGAAGTCCGAGTCGCAGTAGAGCAGCCGGGTCGCCGACCCTGCCCCGTAGGAGAACTGATAAAGGTCGATCGGCTCGCCGAGCGCGTCGCTGATCTCGATCTCGTTGTTGGTCATTCGTCGGGATCCTCCAGCGTCTGCATGGCGATGCTGGCTTCCGCCAGCCCGTCGGTCTTCCACTCGATGGTCAGTTGGTCACTGGCCAGCCGGCAGCGCGGCATCCAGCAGATCAACGCGACCTCGTGAGCCTTGACGTTGCGCGGCCAGCCGGCGTCGAGGGCCAGCCGTGGCGTGCCGTCCGGGCCGAGGTCCGCCGATGTCACCCGCCGGAAGAGCTCGGTGCCATCGGTAAGCCGCACGTACAGGTTGCGGTAGACGAGATCCTGCCCGACCCGGTCCACCTCGCCGGTGTCGCTGACCGGCAGCGTGAATCCCCCGGAGAGCAGCACCTCGCCGTCGGGCACCCGCAGGTCGAGATCCCAGGTCGGGGCGTAGAACTCGCCGCGGCGCCCCCGACAACGCTTAAAGAAGTCCGTCAGTGCCCGGACCTCGCCGCGCGAGGCGCTGAGCACGGTGATCTTGCGCACGTCCTTGGGCGAGTCTTCCGGCGTCCGGAAGGCGAACAGCCCCCGCTCGTTGTCCAGCCAGGTGAAGTTGAATACGTGATCGAGCTCGACATTCTGCGCCCAGTTGGCCCGAGCCAGGAATACCTCGAGGCCTCGCCAGGTCGTCGCGGCGCTGCCGGCATCCAGCTTCCCGGTCGCGTAAGCCTGGCGGAACTGCATGCTGGTCCGGCCGGCATCCGAGGTCAGCCGACGATCGGTCAGCGACGCCGCGGCGTGAACGACCAGGCCGGGATAGGCGCGCGTGCCCACCGGGAAGCTGGCCGCTACCGGCGAGTTGAGCGTTATCTCGAGCCCGTCGATCGCCGCGACCTCGATCGCCTGGGAGACACCCTCGCCGCGCAGGACGATCAGGTCGCCGACCGCGAGCTCCGGGATCGGCTCATCGAGCGTTACCGAGGTGGTACCGGCCGGGAGCCCGGCGCAATGTACGCCGCGGGCCCAGTCGGCCATGGCAAAGTTGCGGTTCTGCCAGGTGGCGAGCAGCCGCTTCGCCCGCCGGCCGGCGTCCCCCGCGAAGACCGGCTCGAACTCGATCTCGCGACGCGGCCGGTGGCGCAGAGCGAGGCGTTGCTCCGTGCCGTCGAAGGCGGTCAGCACCTCGGTCTTGAAAGACAGGGTCTCGTTGTAGCCGGCCGCCCAGTTGGGCGGGACATCCCACTCGATGATGCGCCGGCCGACCACCGTCCAGAACGGCACATTCGTCACGCCGTCGAAGGTCAGGTCGTAACGCGCGTCGATGGTCGCCGGCCCGGCCGGGGTCACCTCGACGGCAAAGACCTGGCTCTCCAGGGGGGCGAAGGTGTGGGGGGCCGCCGGCCCGGTGACGTTGATGCCTTCGCCGCCGGACACGCTGATCGCCGAGAGAGTCTTGTCCGCTCCCGGGTAGGCGTTCCAGACCTCCACCTCGCGACTCACCGTCGCGGTCAGGCTGCCGACGTTGATCTCGCCGGGCACGACCCAGAGCGTGTCGTAAATATCGTCGAGCGGCGAGGCGCCGGTCGTGCCGGCTACCCGGGCCTGCGGCCGCACTGGCACCGGCAGTCTGTCGCCGAACCCTGATGCCGGCAAGGCCGGGTCGATCGCATAAGGGCTGACGGCCCCCGGCACGGGCACCGGCAGCGAATCGCCGCCCTGAACGGATTCGGCCGACCACTCGACCCACGGCTCCATGATCATCGCCATGTCACACCCGCTTCACGGCGACGCCCATCCAAGACGAGCCGCCGATCACCCCCGTCGGAAGGTCATCGTAGAGATTCAAAGGCCGAGTCTTGTTGGCCAGCGGGAATAGCTGGTACTGGTCCGCGCCGAAGGTCACCACGTCCTCGGGGTTGTAGTCGGTGATGTTGACCATGCGGACCCCGGGCGGGGACCCGATCGGTGTCCGGTTCCCGTTAAGGTCGAAGTCCGCCGTCAGCAGGATCGGCGTCATCGGCGTGATGCCGTTGTGCAAAGGGGTGCCCTGGCTGACCAGCCCGCCGTTGGCGTGGTCCTTGAACCCCCCGTAGGCGGCAGCGTATGCGGACGCGTCATCCGGGTAACTGGAGATCGAATAGCTGCCGGTCGCTCTCGCGAACCGGGCGATGCCCTTCGAGACATTGACTCCTTCGAGCAGCACCCCTCCCATCTTCTCGGCAGCAGTGCTGAACGCCCAGTAGCTCTCCCCGCTGAACAGCATGTGGTTGTGGACGTGGAATGCGCTTTCCCGATAACGATAACTCGAGTCCCAGAGCGTGCCGTCGGCCACCGCACCGCAGGACCAGGCGCCGTAGCGCTCGAGATAGCCGAAATAGAGGTGGTGGTAGTCACCGGGCGCAGAGCGAATAACGACATGGCACCAGGGCTCCGGCGTGCTTCCGGCGAAGATCCACACCTTCGACACTGCCGGCATCATGTTGACGTTGGCGGTGAAGACGTTGCCGCCCTTGGAGACCTGGCAGGTGATCCAGTTCCCCGTGTACTCGTCGTCGTAATAATACCCCAGTACGAAGGTCGCCTCGTTGGCCTTCGGCACGATGGTCGCCTGCTCCGCACCGCTGTCGTAGCTGGCTGACCAGCCCATATCCGATGACAGAAAGGCGGCGATCTGCGACAGCGTCTCGGCGAAACCGGAGGGCGAGAACGAAGTATAGGCCATGGGCGGTTACTCCAGCTTCAAGGCCCAGTAACCCTCGAGGTCGGTACGATAGACGTTCTGCACCACGAGGTAGTCCTGGCCGTTAAGGGTGATGATGTTTTCGGCAGCGTTGCCGTAGCCGGCGACATGGTAGACTCCGTCCAGCACGCCCAGCGCCCCGCGCACCGAGTCGACGTCGATGGTCAGCGTCACCGGCGTCAGTAGATACCCCCCGCCCAGCAAGGGCGTGCAGCGCTCGAGGAAGTTGTCACTGGTGAAGTTGGCGGTAGCCCAGGGATAGGTCTTGCCCGTGCCTTGCCCGTCGAGATTGGTGAACTTCTGCCAGGCTCCGCCGGGCTCGCGAACGATCAACGACTCGCCGCCGGTGGAGTTGGTGCTGGAGGCGTCGTCCGCGGTGCCGTCACGAGGTCCCGGGTCAACGAAGTGCGTGTGCCGGTAGTCGGCGATCGAGTAGCGCAGGAAGGTGGCGCTGGAGCCGCCCACGCAGACCGGGTAAGGGTACCCCGAGGGCGGCGAGAACGGCTTGAACAGCCCGCCGTACATCGCCTCGTAAACCGTCGACAGCTTGGCCACCGCGATGAAGCGCCGACCGTTGGCGATGAACCAGTAGGTCATGGTGTCGTCGAAAAGTGGCGTCCAGACCCACGATGACGCGTTGACATGCTCGTCATAGGCGGCTGCGGACGGCAATACCGAATCGCAACTGCGCATGTAGATGCCGTGAACGTCGTCGTCGGCGTCCCGGAAAAGCCGCATCGCCACGAAGACGGCGTCATTGCCCGCCAGCCCCGGCCCGCGCAGTACCAGATCGGTCTCCTGCCCGCTGGGCGTCCCGGAGAGCGGCGGTGCCGTCCCCCAGGCGAGACTCCAGTGCTGATCGGCGGCCACCAGGTCGGCGTTGCTGGTGAGGAAGCTGTAGAGCTTGTTGTAGAAGTCGACGTAACCCGACGCCGTCCCTTTCTCGTAGGCCATGCCCGTTACCCCAGTGTCCGCTTGATCTTCTGCCGGTTGCGCGACATGAAGTTCATGATCACCTTCTCGCCGGCCGAGGTGTTCAGTCCTGCCGACACCATCTCGCCGGCGTCGAAGGTGTTGACTATCTTAATGGCCCCCTGGTTGCCTCCGCCACCGTTAGTTGAATGACGAGGGTTATCCTTGGTCAGTACCTCCTCGCCACGTTCGAGGATTGCCGGGACCTCGCCGGGGCGCAGGCCAGCGATGCCGCCCTCGTGATAGCGCACGGCGTTGGAGAACCATGACGGCGAGACCATCCGACGCTGGCCCTGGCCGGGGCTACCGGCAATCCCGCCGTCGTGGTAGGCCAACGAACTGAATACACTGGCGCCGACCTTGGCGATCTTGGTACCCCAGTCCTTGTTGATGATCAGACCGCTCAGGAAGTCGAACAGCCCGGCTTCCTTGAAGGCCTTCATGAGTTGCTGGCTGGCTTCCTTGGCGAACATGTCGGCGAACTCGCCGGCCAGATTGGCGCCGAGGTTGCGGAAGACGTCCTTGAGCGAGGACTCGCCATTGGCGATGGCCTGGCCCAGTTCCTTGAACATCGTCGTGAACTGGTCCTCGAAGATGCCGCGGATCTTGTTGGCGAGCGGGTCCAGTTCGGCCTTGAGCTTGATGATCTGCGCCTGGACACGCATCGCCGCCGCCGCCCCTTCCTTGCCGGCGCCCGCATAGGCCTGCTTGACCTTCTCCAGTTCGCGAATCTTCTCCTCGTTGATATGCCCCTCGATACGCAGGGCCTCGAGGTCGGTGATGTCGCCCGCGGTCTTGCCGGCTTCCAGCATCGCATCCATGATCGCCGACGCCGCCTGGGCCGCGCGGGCCACGTCGTCGGCATGGCGCCGGGCCGCAGTGATCGCCGCACTCTGGTCTGACAGGCTCTTCCAGATTTCAGCGTTCTTGCGCATCCGCTCGCCTTCGACGCCCGACAGCTTCTCCGCGGCCTTGATCAGCTTTTCGTACTGATCCTGGTTGCGGTTCAACTGCGCCTGCAGTTCGTTGCCCTGCTCGATCAGCACCTGATTGCGTAGGCGCCGGGCCTGGTCGAGCAGGTCGGCTCGGGCCTGTTGCGCCATGTGGGCGAACTGCTTCTCGGCCTCGGCCTTGTCCCGGGTAAGCTGAACGATCCGGGCCTGGATGTCGGCGATCTGGGACTGGCGACGGATCTGGCTGTCGTTGGTGGCTGCGGGGTCGGCGCGCTGCAACTCCGCCATCTGCGTGCGAAGCTGGCGGATCTCAGCGTCGATCTTCTCCTTGGCGATCCGGGTGCGCTCGTCGTAATACTCCTGCACCGTGATCAGCGAATCGTCGTAGGTCCGCTCGAGTTCGGCCTTCTGGCGTTCGAGTTCCGCGTTGACCGCGGCCGTCACCCGCTTCGCCTCGGCGATCACCGCGTCGGCACGCTCCTTGGCCTGCTGCTCGGTGTCGCCGTCACCCGAGTTGTAGTCGCTGGGGTTGATCTCGTGGCCGAGGATCCCCTCGACCGTCAGGCCGGTCACCTGACCCGCACTTTTCACGGCGGCCGGCGTCAGGCTCGGCCCGGTGCCGCTGCCCCCGGTCAGGGCCTTGGTGCGCTGCTGGAACTCGGCGAAATACTTGTCGTCGAGCTCCTTCTTGGCCTTGGCCAGTTCCGCCTTGATCTCGGCGACCTTCTTCTGCGCAGCGTCGCTCAAGCCGTCGAACGCGTACTCCTCGACCGTGCTGCTGAGGCTTTTGAGGCCGTCGGCGATGCTGTCCGCGCCGACGAAACTGAACAGCTTGCTCAGCCTCTCGGCCCAGCTTGCCACCGCCTTGAGGATGATCGAGCCGAGCGCCTTGATGTTGCCCGAGAAGACGTCCTTGATCTCGACCGCGGTGACCTGGAACTTGGCCTTGAGATCGAGCAGGCCGGTGAACAGCGTCGCCTTGAAGGCCGCCCAGTAGCGCCCGAAGGCCGGAAACTCCTTGGCCGCCCACTCGGCGATCGACCAGCCTGCGAGCAGCAGCCCGATGCCGGTGATCGCCTGCCATAACCCGCGCACGGCCACCGTGGCCAGCCCCGCCGCGGCCCGGAACTTGCGCAGCGACCGGATCGCCTCGGCAATCCCGGCGACCAGGTTGAGCCCCCACTTCACCCCCAGCGCCGCGGCGAGCAGCTTGAGGCCGAGAATGAGCTCGTCCATGTAGTCGAGCATGTCGACCATCGACTCGATCAGCGAACCGATCGCCCGGCCGAGCTCGCGCGCGCCCTCCTGGGCTTCCGGCTTGGCCAGTTCCTCGGTCACCCGCTCCAGGGAGTCGCCCAGCGAGTCGATGAAGCCGGACTGCGCGATGATCAGCTTGAGGTCGTAGATGGTATTGCGGAATTCGGCGATCTTCGCCGAGGTCGACTCGACGGCACCGGGCAAGGCCTCGCCGAAGCGCTTTTCGAGCTCGCGGGCGAAGTAGACCAGCGAGTCGGCGCGCACCGAGCCTTCCTTGAGCATCTTGTCGAGCTCGCCGCCGGTGACGCCGATCGACTTGGCGAAAATGTCGAAGGCGCCCGGCAGAACCTCGCCCAACTGCTGACGCAGTTCCTCAGCGGAAATCTTGCCCTTCGACATCATCTGCGTAACAGCGTTGATCGCCCGGCGCATCTCGTCGGACGAGAGCTTGTTGACACGCCCGGCCTTGGCCAGCGCAAGGAAGATCGCCCGGGTCTCCTCGGCGGAGGCCCCGGCCCCGCGCGAGGCGGCGGCGAACTTACTGTACTCCTCGGAGAGGCCGCGGAACTCGAGTTTCAACTCGTCGGCGACCTGGCGGACGAATTTCAGTTCCTCGGCGACCTTCTCCGGATCGTCGCCGACCGCCACCCGGAGCCGCGACTGAGTCGCCTCGAGGCCGATCTGGGCATCCGCCACGCTGGCCACCCCGGAACCCACGCCGTAAAGACCCACGTAGGCCGATGCCAGAGCCAGAACCTGGCCGCGCATGCGCTGTAGCAACGACAGCGTGGTGCGCCCCTGGTCGCGGAAGGCCCGCATCGCCGCCTCGGCCTGACGCGCCTGCTCGGCGAACCGGTCGACGCCCTGCCCGGCGGCCTCGGCGCCCTGCCCCAGTTCGGTCGCCGCCTTGCGTGCCCGCTCCGTCTCGTCGCGAAACTCCTGGAGGCGTTGCTCGGCCGCGCTGGCTTCGGTGCCGGCCTTGTTCAGCCGCGAGGCGCTGCGGTCGAGGGCCGTCTCGAGTTGCTGCTGACTGGCAACCAGCGCCTCCGCGTCATCCTTGTTCTCGCGCAGGGTACGGGCGAGCAGCCCGGATGCCTGCTGCACCGCGCGGAAATTGTCCTTGAGTTCGCCGGCGCGCTTCTTGGCCTTCTCGAACTCGCGGGTCATCGCGGCGGTCGGCTGATCGGCCTCGCGCATTGCCGTGGCGATCCGGGTGACCTGTTTCGTCGCGTCCTCGTAGGCGGTGCGCGCTTCTTCCACCGCCCCCTTTGTCTGGCGGTAGACCCGCAGCGCCCGGGAGCCGGCCTTGAGCGCTTCCTGGCGGGCCTCCTGCTCCTTCTCGGAGGCGGCGGCGGCCTCGCCCTGAGCCTTCGCAAGTGACGCCTGCTCGTCGCTGAGCCGGTCGAGTTCGACCCGGCTGCGCGCCATTACCTGAGCGGTAGTCTCGAGTTGGGCGTCGAGCGTCTTCTGGGCGGCGGCCATGTCGGAAACGTCGACCCCCGCCGCGCGCAGGACGTCGCCGAACTGCTTCACGCTGGCCCGGGTCTGCTCGTAGGTGGACTTGGCCTGCCGGGAAGCGGCACGGGCCTCGCCGAGACGCTGGGCGAGCTCCTGGCTGGGCTGGTCGGCGGCTGCGAATTCCTGGGCGAGCGCCTTTGTCTGGCCCTCGAGTTCCTTCCAGACCCGCCGGGTCTCCAGCGACTCGCGGCGCATCTCGGCGAAGGTCGCGGCCATCTGGCGCAGTTCGCCAATGTCCTTGGCCACGCCTTCGAGTTGGTCGACCTCGGCAGACAGCGTCTTGAGGTCCACGGCCGTCAGGTCGGCCGCGTTGCCGGCCTCGCGCACCCGGCGGCCGACGCTGCTGATCGCCTCCCCGGCACGGGCCAGCCCCGGTACGTCGAGCCCGGACAGGTCGGCGGCTGCCGCCCCCTTGGAGACCTTGCGAAGTTCGCGGATCTGGGTCTGCAGCGCGGTGAACTCGGCCGCTGCGCGGGCGGTACTGCGCGCCAGGTCGTCCTCGCTGGCGACCATTCCGCCGAGATCCGCGCGGGCTGCGTCGTACTGCTGGGCAAGACCGGCAACCGTCTGCTCGAGGGCTGCCGTCTTCTCTCGGTTGGAGGCCAGGCGGCGCTCGGCGGCCGCCAACTGGTTCTGCAGGCGCTTGGTCGGGCGCTCGGTATCGCTGACCGTTTTGGCCAGTTCGGTATAGCGAAGCTGGGCCTGCTGGGTCGCGGCCTTCTGGCGGTTGAGTGCCGTGGTGGTCTTGTCGAGATCGCCGGCCAGGCGGCCGGCGGAGCGCAGGGATTTCAGCCGTTCGTCGAGACTGCCGAGTTCTCGGCCGAGTTCCCCGAGGCGGGATTCGGTGGACCCTGCCTGGCCGGCGAGGGTCTTCTGGTCCTTGGTGACATCCTTGATGGCATCTGAGATCGAGCGGAGGGCTTTGCTCGCTTCGTTGCGAGCCCGGATCACCAGTTCTACGTTAGACTTCGCCATCCGTCAGGCCCTCGATCGTTTCTTTCAGTTGCTTGCTGGCCTCCTTGCTAAGCAGAGATCCGACCGTCATCTGCAGAAGCCCGACGCCCGTGGCCAGCATCTGGTTTTGTCGCTGCGCGACGATCGCGCATTCCTCCCAGACTTTGGCGACCGGGTAGTCGCCGGCGTCGGGATGGCCCTGCGAGCGAAGCAGGCTGACTTGCTTGCGCAGCCCCCAGAGCCATTCGTCCAGCCCTATCCGTGCTGAATCTGCCTGGCGCTCGCCAGGCCGGCGTTCCCGGCTCTCGCGATCGCGATGACGGCCTCGAGAAACTTTCCCGGCGAGGTCGTCTCGAAGGTCAGCCGGCCGATCTCGACCAGGATCTCAAGCTGGCTGGGCATCGGAATCTGCCGAGCCGCTTCTACCTGGTCGGGTTCACCGGCAGCCCAGGCGATGACCTTCGCCACCAGTTGCGGCGCCGTGTTCAACAGTTCGTTGGCGACATCCGGCATATCGAGACCCGCCACGTCCGGGGTCTCCTCGCCGGTCTCGACCGCCTGGGCGACCTGCTGGACATCGTCGCGGTCGGTGACCTGCGCGTAGATCGCCCGCAGGGTGTCCCGGTCCTCGCGGACCAGCGCGGCTACCTGCTCTGCAGACACGCCCCGGACGGCGATCTCGCCGCCGCCCGGAAGCGGGAAAGAAGAGGTCGGCAGCGACCAATCTTTCAGTGCCATACGATCCCCTCGCTATCAGTTGGCCGAGAACGGGCGGCCGTCGGCGTAGACGGCTTCCGAGGTCTCGGTCTTGGAGATCTCCGCGCTGAACGGGATCGCCTGCCAGTCGCTCTCGGCCTTGAGCGCGAAGTCGCCGTTGGCGGATAGCGTCACCGAGGGCATGAAGTAATCGCGCTGGGCACCGGCGCCTTCCGGGTTGAACGACACGTAGCGCAGCTTGCCGTTGACCTGCTTGGTCCCCGAGACCACCTGGCTGCGCGTGGTGGCGTCGACGTCGTAGGTCACGGTGATCGAGTCGCCGTCGCTCACGTTGCCGTCGGGCAGGATCTGCAGGCGGCCGAGTTGCGCGTCGAGTTCGTAGTCGGAGCCCTCGGTCAGCGTGGTCGCGCCGGCGCCCTCGACACTGACGTTGGACACGCCGCGCACCCCGGCCGGGGCGGCGTCGGAGGTACCGAGTTGGTACCAGAGCATCGGCGACACGCTGTCGAAAACATCCGACTCACCGGTGAGCGCCGACTGGGTCAGCGTGTCGGCCGTGCCCATGAACAGCATCGCCAGGTTTTCCGGCGAAATGTGATCGGTAGTGAACGACCCGGAGTAGGTGACCTGGGTCACGATGTTGCGGTCGCGGTTACGCAGGCCCTTGTCCGAGTTGTAGTGCTCCAGCGTCTCGGTCGCCGTGGAGAGCGTGAATTCGGGCGTGTTGCCGATGTAGCGCTCGCCGGAGCCGTCGTCGAAATACAGTTCGCCGCGGCCGAGCGTGTAATTCTGCTTCTCGATCATGTCCGTAACCTCTAGTTGATTTCAGGACTATCGGTTGAATATCACGCCGCGGGAACGGCGTAGGGGTCGGTCACATTCTCAGTGAACTCGATGGTGACGCTCAACCAGAAATACGCCACCGCGGAGATTTCCTCGTCCGGCGGCCGGCACACGCCGGGGCCAATGCTCAGGGTCTCGATCTCGTTCCACACGTAGGGTCGCTTGCCCAGCGCAGCGATGATCTCGGCCAGGCAGCGCTTGGTATCGGCCATCATCACCTCGGCCGGGTCCGTCGGGTGCTGGAAGTCGTCGACGCAGAAGCCCTGGATCAGCAGTTCCAGTGGCGTCTTGCGGATCGCCCCCGCCCCCGGCGACGGAGGAATGTCGAGCGTGCGCGGCGACTGCAGGATGGCGATCATCGGTACCGGATCGCCCTCGCCGAAGCGTGCGCGCCCGCGGTAGACGTTCTCGCTGACGTTGGTCTGGTAGCCGTTGGTCGGGGTGATCTCTGTCAGCTTCTCGGTCAGCGCGCGCAGGATCCGCAGGCGCTTGGGGATCGTGTCATCAGCCATTGTCGAGCTCCATCAGGCGAAGGAATTCGTCGTTGAGGTAGTCGGAGACGCGCGGCTCGACGTCGGCCGAGACCGACCGGAACACCTGGTCGACCGACGGGCCGTAGAGCAGGAAAAGCCCGTCGGCCAGTTTCTTCGGCTTGTAGGCCTTGTCCGGTCGTTGGCCCCGGGGGACGCGCAGCGCCAGGCCGAGATTGAACGCCTCGGCGGAGAAATTGACCCCGGAACGCAGGCGGATCAGGAAGGCCCGGCGCATGAAGGTCGCCGTGCCGGGGTTGATCTCGAGCGTGACGCCGCCGGCCTTCTTGTGCGATGACCGGCTGCCCTTGGCGAAACGGGCGAGCGAGGTCGGCTCGAAACGCCCCTGGATGACCGACTCCAGTTCCTTGCCCTTCGCGCGCTGGGTGACCTTGAGCCGGCTGTTCTGGCCGCGCAGGTAACTCGCCGGGAAGTTGACCTGCTTGCGCATCTCCGCGGCGCTCCAGGAACGCCCCCGGTCGGCGGCGGCGTTGACCGCCTGGCGGGCGGCCCGCAGGATCGCCGGCGTCATGCCGTCGATGTCGGGTAACGTCTCGATGCCGTCGACGGCCACCACGATCGAGCCGAGCACGGATCAGTCCTGGGCCAGCGTGATGTCGGCGGGGGCGAAGACCGGCACGTACTCGCCGGACAAGGCCGTCGGCGCGAGCAGCTTCGGGCCGCGCGGGGCCAACAGCCCGGCCCGGAGCACAGTCTGCGTCGCCGAGCGCAGTGCGGGACGGAGCATCAGTCGTCCTCCCGGACCCGCTGACTCAGCGAGGCGGCTTCGGCTTCGACCCAGACCGACAGCGATGGGCTCGTGCCCCCGGTCAGAGTCACACGGCCGACGAACGGCGCCGCCGAAACAACGTGCATGCCCGGGTCGGTAATCTCGGCGACCGGCACATAGGCGCTCTCGTCGGGAGTTTCCGCTTCGAGGGTCAGGGTACCGCCGCCCAGATTGCCGGCCACGTAAAGGTTCATCAGCCCGGACGCTCCCCCGAAATGCTTGAAGGCATCGCTGGAGCCATCGGCGGTCAGAGTGTCGAGTACCTGCATGGCGACGTCCTCTTTCAGGTAACGGGTGGCAACCCGGCCCACGCCTGGCCGGGTGTCAGGAAGGAGTAACGGGCGAAGACCGCCTCGCCGAGTTGCGCGACCTCCGCCTGGGCGAAGGCCGTGCGAACGTCGCGCGGAAGACGGTTGCCGACCTGGACGACCTCGCCGGACTCGAATACCAGCAGGTCGCCGTGCGACAGCGTCAGGGCGTCGACGTCGTAGACGACCGTGGTGAAGTTCTCGGCGCGCTCGCCATACCCGTCGGCCCCCGGGAGTTGCCCCAGAGCCCCACGGCTATAGTGATAGCGGACCCGGGCGGCCACCCGTTGGCTGCCGTCCGGGCTGCAGTGCCAGCAGTCCAGCGCCATCGTTTCGTGAACGACGCGCCGGGTATCTCGAATCTGCTGACGCCAGTCCATGCTCAGACCCCGAGGCCGTCGTCGCCGGCGTTCTCGGATTTCTGCTCGCCGGGCTTCTGCTCGCCGGTGCTCTCGGCTTTCTGCTCGCCGGTGCTCTCGGCTTTCTGCTCGCCGGCTTTCTGCGTCTGCTTGCCCTTGCCGGAGGACTTGGTCGGTTCGCTGGCCGGTCCGGCTTTGCTGGTGTCGCGCTTGGCGGCGCCACGGGCCTGCAGGGTCTCGAACTCCTCCGCCGGGCAGGTGAAGGGGCTGTTGGGGCGCACGACTTCCTGCTCGCCCTTGCGCTTGCCGGGGCGGTGGATGGTGTGCAGCGCGATCGCGTTGACGTTGGCCATGGTTGATTACCCTCGCGATGGTTGAAAGGCGGCCCGCAGGCCGCCCTCGATCAGTGCCGTGTGTTAGTTGATGACCTTGGCGGTCAGCGTGCAGTTGGGCCGCATGGGCACCATCAGCGGCGCCGACTGAGTCATCAGCCAGAGCCCGGCCGGGTCTTCCTGCTCCCACATTTTCGGGAACATCGACGCGGGCTGGTAGCCGGCCTTGCGATCCATGATCGCGCCGAAGCAGCGCACGCCGCGGGTACCGGGGCCGGCCATGACGATGCTGTCCGGGTCCAGAACGTCGACCTGGTTGCCGTCGACGTCCTCGTAGTAGCCCGAGTAGACCCAGACGTCGAGACCGCCGTCGAAGCGTCCCAGGTACTCCACCTCTTCCATCGAGCGCACGCCGATGTTGAAAGTGTTGCCCTCGGTACCGCGCACCTGGGTATCGAGCAGCCCGGTGTCGCGAACCGCGTTCAGGAAGTGGGTCGGCACGTTCTTGCCCAGCACCAGGTTGTCGACGCGACCGCCGAACTTGGCGCGACGGGCCAGTTCCCGCCAGGCGTTGAGGTTACCGATCACGTCGGCACCTGACTCGTTCCAGCCCAGGCCGGCGCCGAGAGTGACGGTGTGGCCGCTGTCGCGGCGGAAGTCGATGACCGTCTCCGGGTAATCCTCGCCGACCAGGGTGACCTTGCCGTCGATGATCGCGCGGGCGGCCATCACCTCCCAGCGGCGCTCCACGGACTGGCGATGCTCGCGCAGGATATCCGCCACGATGGCGTCCTCGCGCTGCTGCATGCTCATCGAGCCGCCCAGTGCCTCGCCCGGGCGACGCTTGATCGCGCGATCCGGGGTCACGGGGTCCTTGGGCTTGAGGTAGGCCGCACGGAAGCGCTGGGCCTCGGAAGCGCGCTTGTAGATCGGCACGCCTTCGGCGGTCGGGATGACCAGCGGCGCCAGGCTGCGGTTGCCGCTGATCTTCTCCAGGTCGATCCACTCGCTGTCGAAACGCATTTCTTCCCGGAACAGCAGGTCCAGCCAAAAGCTGGGCATCGGGTCGAAGTGCTCCTGGACAGGGAGCAGCGTGTGAGTGTCGTACAGTTCAAACGCCATGTCGGCAGTCTCCCTCAGCGCATTTTCTTAACGGCGATGTTCGACGTGCTCGGTACCCCGAACGCCGCCATCTTCTTCGCCTCGGTGTCGAAGCTGTCATCCCAGACCAGACGATCCGGGTTGAAGCAGCCCGACCAGTAGCACGGCGCCGGCTTGGTGCTGCCGTCCGTGGTATCGACCGCGACCATGGCGATCGCCACCGGCGTAGCGGTGGAGTCACCGGCACCGTTGACGCACGGGACCAGGTTGCTCGAGGCGTCGTAGGCCAGCACGGTCAACGCTGCGACGGTCTGGTCGGCGGCAAAGGTGCCGGAATCGGTGTAGACCCGGCGCTCGCCGGTGAACAGCGGAACGTCAGTGAACGAATCGCCGTCCTCGAAGGCCGCAATCCCGGCCCGGGTCGTATCCAGTTGTCCTGCCATGATTCAATCCTCCTGGGCGGGGATGGTTTAGTGGGCCTGGGGCTTGTAGCCCGTGACGCCGGAGTGGCTGGCGATGATGCGATCCGCCGCCGAGACCTGACCGTCGGCGCCCGCACCGTCGGCCATGATGTTCGGGTTCTCCGAGGAGTCCATCGCCTGCTGGAATGGCGTGCGGGCCGTTTCGGCACCCGGCTGCTTCTGCGGTGCCGCCTGCTCGCTTTTGCCCTCGGGCTTGGCGGCCGCCGGCTTCTCTTCGGGCAGCCCGGCCAGGAAGGCCGACGCATCCTCGACACTCATGCCGGTCTTGTAGGCCAGTTGCTGGGCGGCCGCCGGTCGGGTCTTGGCCTCGTCGCAGGCCATGATGCCCTGGATGCGCTCGCGCTCGGCGTTGGCGCCCTCGGCCCGGGCGGCGTCCAGATCGGCGGCCGGTGTGGTCTGGGCGGTATCGGCGCCCTGCGTCTGAGCCGGCGTCTGCTGCTTTTCGGTGCTCATCGTATTGGCTCCCGTGGGTTTCCTGTTTAGCTCGTCAACAAAGGCGGCCAGCGCCTCGCGCGGCGCCATGACGGCGTCCGCCAGACCCATCTCCACGGCATCCGCCGCCGGGTACGTCAGGGCCTCGGTGTCCCTCACAACCTGCTCACTCAAGTTGCGATTGCGAGCAACGGTTGCAACGAATTGATTGTAAAGTCCGTCAATTCGGCCCTGCATCCTGTTTTTCGTGTCTTCGCCCAGCGGCTCCATCGGGTTGCCGTCGACCTTGTGCTTGCCGGCGTGGATGAAGGTGAACACCACGCCGAAATTCTTGAGCGCCTGGCTCAGGTCGATGTGCGCGGTGAGCACGCCGATGCTGCCGACCCCGCCGGTGGTAGCGACGACGATCCGGTCGGCGGCGCTGGCCAGCGAGTAGGACGCGCTGTAGCTGTTCTCGTCGACGATTGCCACGCTCGGCTTGGTCAACTTGGCCAGGTCGTCGACCAGATCGAAGTTGCCCGCGACCTCGCCGCCGTTGGAGTTGTGCAGATAGGCGATGCCGGCGACCTCGTCGTCCTGTTCGGCCTCGAAGGCGGCGAGTCGGATGTAGTCGTAGCCCGTCGAGAACGAGTAGCGATCCATCGAGCCGTGCAGCAGCGCCCCGCGAATCGGGATCACGGCGATGTTGCCGATCATCGCGTAGCGGCGATCGGCGCGGGCCCCGCGCTCGCCGAAGCCGAAGGGCCCCATGAAGTCCTTCTCGGCCCCGGGGTCGAACTCGGCTCGCGCCTGGAGACAGGACGCCAGCCAGGTTTCGGCCCCGGGCTGGAGGAGCGCGGGCTGGTTGGCGAAACGCGCCACGTAGGGGTTGTTCTCGAGCGGGTTACGCAGCATTGGAGCGCTCCTCATTGTCTGCGGTGTCCTGGCGGTTCGGGTCGTCCTGCGCGCCGGGTACCGCCGGTGAATTGGGCGCCTTGCCGGTGCCGGCGTCGGAGAAGTCGAGGCCGTAACCCTCGAGCAGGCGACGCTCGCGGGCCTGCTGACGAAGCACATCGCGGTAGTCGAGGCCGCGGCGCGCGCACTCTTCCTCGAGCGTCGAAAGCCCGGACTCTCGACGCAGCTTGGCCGCCTGGGTTTCCTTGAGCTCGTCGATCTGGCCCTTGGAGGCGCCGATCCAATCGCAGGCGGTGTAGGCGTCGGCGTTCATGCCCTCGTAGTAGTTGGGCGCGCGACGCGGCAGCGAGGTGATCTCGCCCTTGTTCATCGCCTCCTCGAACCACAACCGGTAGACCAGCGACGCGAAGCGATCGGCGATCATCTTCTTGCGCGCCTTCATGTGCTTCTCGGTCTCCGCCGCCGCCGCGCGCGCCGACGAATAGTTGGTCTTCGAGTAGTCGTGGGAAAGCTGCTCGTAGCTGACGCCGAGCATCGCCGACACGTAGCGAAGCAGGCTCTGCTCGAAGTCCGAGCCCACGCCGCCCGGGTCACCGGCCTGATTGAGGTTCAGCTTGGTGCCGGGGAATAGGTGCGGGATCTTCACCCCGTCGATGTGCAGCCCCTTGGCGCCGCCGCTGTAGGCCGCCAGCGCGGACAGCCACGGGTCCAGTGCCTCTGCCATCGAGCCTGTCCCGCCGCCCAGCGCCGCGTGGACCGCCTCCGGCGGCATCTCGGACTCGATTGTCGCCGCGTAGGTGGCGTTGAGCACGGCTTGCTGGAGCGTCACGTCCCGGAACTTGCGAGTCATGTTCATCTCTTTCAGCGCCGAGACCATCTGCGTGATGCCGCGCGACTGGTCGGGCTGGCCCTGTTCGAGAATGTGCAGTACCTGCAGCCGACCCCACGGCTTGCGAATCGGCACTCGCCGCCAGACATAGGCGTTGGAGTCCCAGTATTCGCTCGGGTGGGCCTGTCGGATGTGGTAGGCGACCGGCGCCCCCCAGACATTGCGCTCCACGCCGTTGCGCAGCAGGCGATCATTGGTGCGCCCGTCCGGGTTCGACAGCCGCGACGGCGAGACCATCTGGATTGCCGTGTTGTAGGGTCGGCGCCACTCGCGGATCCACTCCGCCGTGGCCAGCGCCTCGCCGTGCTGCAGGTGGACGGCGATCGCCAGCCGGACCAGCCCGGTCAGGGTGTTCATGCGCTGAGCGTCGATCCAGTTCTCCGGCGACTCGGCGAACAGCGAGAACTTGGTCTCGACCTCCTCCTGGAACTCCTCTGCCCAGGTATCGTCGAGGCCCAGCACGCGATGCTGCGGCTTGGCGTTGAGCCGGAAGAAACTGCCGACGATGCTGTCGCGCAGGATGTCGGCTCCGCCGGCCACGTAACCGTCGTTACGCACGCTGTCCTGGGCACGCGAGTCGGCCAGGCGCTTGCCGCGGCCGATCGACACGTCGGGCGCCAGGTCGGCGGGGTTCCACGACGCCAGCGACTGCGATAGCCGCTGGGCGCCCTCGTAGCCGCCGTTCGCCTTGGTGGGCATCGGCCCCAGGTCGAAGTCGGCAATCTCTTTCGCAGTCGTGGTCGTCATAGGCTCAGAAGTACGGCGTCATCGGCCCCGGGCAACTCAACTGGCCGAGTTGCCGCTTGAGGTCATGGATGTAGGCTTGCAGGCGCCCCGGGTTCGCCGAGGTGAATTCGACACGCTCGCCGTTCTGGTCGACGACAACACGGGCCGCCTGTCCGGCTACCAGCAGGTGGTACTTCTGCTGAGCGTCGGCGAGTTGTTCGGTCAGGGTCATGCCAGGGCCTCCGCGTATTTGCTGAAATCGTAATCAGCTTTAGGTTGCGCTTCAAACCGTTTGTTGCTTTCTTCGGCAAGCACAAGATCGTTCTCGCTCCACGGCGCCGCCCAGCTTGGCGGGTCTGCCCAGTCGATCCGGTCGAGACGGACGAAAGGCGATCGGCACAGCGCGAGCACGTAGACCAGCAGATCCCAGGCCTCGTTGCGCAGCTTGCGCGGGTTCTCCCAGCCCTTCTCGGTACGCGTCTCGGCAGTGAGTTCCATGTAGAACTCGTCGGGCAGCCAGTCCGGAAAATGCACCATCCCGCCGAACGGCTCCTCGCGATCGAGCATCGCGTTGAGTTGGTCCTTGAGCAAGTTGCCGTTGATCAGCATCACCGGGATCTCGCCGCGGGCGCCGGCGTGGCGGTCCTTGCGGTCGGAGTCCGGGTAGGAGATCTGCACGCGCGGCGCGGTCTTGTGCGAGGCGCCCTTGAGCAGGATGAAGCGCTGGTGGAGATGCTGCTCCTTGAGCCAGCGGTAGAACTCGTAGGCGCGGGTGGTCACGCCCATCTTGCCGCCCGAGTCGCAGGCCGTCATGCGGATCATCATGCGCCGTCCGCTGTCGTCGTCGAGCGGGTAGGTCCGCTCCATTACCTGCGTCTTGATCAGTTCCCAGTCCTCGGGGTAGGCCGCCGGGTTGACCGGCCATGGATCGCCGTCGTCGTCCAGGCGCTCCGACTTGCGGATCGCGAAACGGTCGACCACGAAGACGTCGCCCCCTTCGCCGACGCCCTGCACCTGCACCTCGAAGCGGTTCTTCTGCACGTCGACCGTGGCCAGCAGGAAGCGGGCCCCCGGCGGAACCGCGCGCTCGCCGAGATCCCGGGCGCGCGACTTGAGCACTTCGGGCAGCCGGTCGGACTCCATGCCGCGGGGCATGTAGGGCATTCCCTGGTCGGTGTTGACCGTGGTCTTCAACGCCTCCTGGTCACCGGTGCTCTCGTACTCCTTCTCGGCCTTGAGGTAGTTCAGCACCAGGGTCTGCCAGTCGGCGAACGCCGCGGCGACGCCCATGACCCAGAAGCTGGCGATGTCCGAGCGCAGCCCGTGGCCGACGATCCGGTCGCTTCCGTCATCGACGAAACGCTGGCCGTCTTTGAGCCAGATGCCGCCGGGGTTGAGCAGTTCCTTCTTCATCTCGTGCGTGATGTGCATGAAGCCGCAGCACGGACATGCCATCGTGACCTGCTCGGCGGCCTCCATCTCGTCGTCGCAATCCGGGTACTGCAGCAGATCGAACGTCGGCTCGAAGCGTCGCCGGCACTGCGGGCACTTCCAGTAGTAGCGTCGCCGGTCGCCGCGATTGTAGAGCGCGAGGATGCCCGTGGTGGGCGGCGCGGTGTGCGGGGACGGCGGGATCCACTTGGGATTGGTGATGATCCGCCCGGGCGACGACTCGGCCACCGTCATGCCGTAGCGGCCAAAGGTGGTGTTACGTTTGCGCGCCAGGTCGAAGGGGCTGCCCTCGCCGTCAACGTCCTCCACCATGCGGTCGTAGTCGGTCAGCCAGATGCGCCCGATGGGGCGGCCCGAGAGCTCGCTGATCGTCGGCCAGGACTGGTTGAGCAGCATCCCGGAGCGGTACTGCTTGTAGAAGACACTGTCGGCATCGCGCTTGCGAACCAGCCGGCGCTTGAGTTCCTTGCTCTCGCGGTGAAGACGGTCGACACGGCGGCGGGTGAAGTCGCGGGCCGCGACCTGAGTCGGGTGGACGATCGACATGTCGGCCGGGTCACAGATCCCCGAGTAGAGCACCCAGTTGAGTACCGGATCGGTCTTCGAGGCCTGCGCCGGGCCGACCAGAATCATTGCCTTGTGCTCGAGCGACGTCAGGGTCTCCATCGGCTCGTTCATGTAGGGCGCGAGCTCACGGGACCATTTGCCGACGTGGACCGCCGGATTGTCGATGTAGCGGTAACGCTCGGTAGCCTCGACTACGGTTAGCCGCTCCGGCGGGCGCACGCCTTCGGCGACCGAGGCGAGGATTTCCTCGAGGGAGCGGAACTGGCTCATGGCAGGGCCTCCAGATCGAAAGACAGGATCTCTTTGGCCCACGCCGCTGCCGCTTCGAGGACATGGCCATGACACGCCTGCGGGGCACAGAAGCAGACCAGGTCCTTGTCCGCCAGCGCGGCCAGTCGCTCGAGCGGTATCGCCCCCGATTCGATGTCGGCGTATAGCTTCTGGCGATAGGCCTCGATCACCTGCTCGCGATTGCCGTCGCGGCCGATCATGAAAGGGTTGCCCCATGGGCTGCGCCCCTTGCTGAGACGGCCGATGTAGACGGCTTCCCGAGGGATCTGATCCTGTCGCAAGTTAAGGACCGTCATAGCCCGCCTTCGAGATCGAAATCGTGAGCCTCGGAACGGCCGTTCAGGCGGTGGTACTCCGTCTCGTCGATCTCGATGACCAGTCCGTCCTCGAGCACGTTCTCGGCCTCGCGCCAGTCGGTCTCCTGCCAGACACAGTCCGACTCCGGGTGGTGGAAATACCAGGGGCCCTCCTGCGGGGTATCGAAGTCGATGCCCAGATCCGCGAGGTCATCGAGATCCTGGTCGAAATCGCCCAGGTCGGCGTTGAGGTCGATCGCGGGCACCGGTTCGATGACGCCGGTGCCGCCGAGTCGGGCGCGCTGCTCCATCAGCAGTCGGCCCAGATGGTTCTCGCCGCGATCGTTGCACACGCCCCAGAACTCATCGCCCCAGTGATTGCCCTCGATGAGTCGGGCATCGCCGGTATCCAGCAGCCGCCTCGCGTAGCGTTGCTGGTCGAACTTCTGGGTCAGCAGGTCGGCCATGACCGCGAGGCGGCGCTCGTCCCAGCCGGGGATGGTGATCGGCCAGAGCCGGGCTTGCTGTTTGGCGCTACCCGGCGACGGCAGCTTGCGCAGCTTGTCGCGGATCGCGGTCTCGCGGAACTTGGCCGCCTGGTAGGCGTGCTCGACCGTCGGGTAGGTCTCGCCGTCGAGGACCACGGGTGCCGGGGCGAAGTTGCTCAACCAGGCGTTGGCGCCGGTGAACCGGTCGATCGTTCTACTCATCGGACTTCTCCTGTTTGCCGCCGGTGGTCTCCGCCCGATAGCGCTCCTGGAGATTGCCGGTCTCGGATTCGTCGCGGAGGCTGGTGAAGACGTCGAAGACCATGCTCAGCAGGCCGTCGCACTTGTCGGTGAGGAATTTCCGTTGCTCCGGGGTGAGACGTTCGATCTGCTCGAGTTGGTCGGTCCAGAGCGTCACCGAGGACTTGATGCGCTTGGCGAGTTCGCCGTAGACCTCGATCACCTTCTCGGTTTCCCAGAGCTCGCCGGCGCGCTGTTCGACTTTCTGGCGCTTCTCGAGCGCTGCCCAGTAGGCGTCGTGCAGGTAGGGCGGCAGGTCGTTGGGTCGCAGCTTCTTGATGTAGGCCTCGACGTCGACCTTGGGCTCGACCAGATACTGCGCCGCCGTGCGGAGCTCATAGAGAAAGGCGCCGCGCGAGGTCTTGGCGACCGCCGGACAGTTGCGCATGCGGATCTGCACCGTCTTGCGGTCCATGCCGAAGACCTGGCCGAGTTGGCTGGCGGTCAACGGCTTGAGGAATGCCTCGACGTTGCCGTAGGCCGAGGCCGTCTGCAGCGAGCCATCGTCGGTCTCCCGGCGGGCCTGCTCGATCTGTGCGGCTTCCTCGCTCCGGGCCTCGCGGGCCTCGCGGGCGAGCGTTCGGGCACTCTTCGGCCGGCCCGGCTTGCGCTTGGGCTTTTCCATCTCGCCGAGAGGCGTGTCGAGGTCGAAGTTGTCGAGGTCGCTCATGGCGTCCGGGGCTCCTTCCATTCAGTCTCCACCCCTGCCTCGCGCAGCACCTGATCACCGAGCATCGCCGAATCCCACCAGCGCGACTCGCGCGGTACCTCCGGGGCGACGACCCGCTGAACGCCGTGGGCGACCAGCGCCGCGGCGCACTGCGCGCAGGGCGGGATCGGCCAGACGTAGAGCGTGCAACCGTCCAGCGGTTCGCGGGCGAAGGCGCAGGCATTGGCCTCGGCGTGGCGGATCAACTGCAGCTTGAGCTCGCGGTTTTCCAGGCGGGCGGGACTATCGGCGATGCCCCGGGGCAACCCGTTGTAGCCGACCGAGGCGACGGTACGATCCGGGCGCACGATGACCGCGCCGACCTGCGTCGACGGGTCCTTGGACTTGCGAGCCATGTAGCGCGCCAAGCCCAGGTAGAAGTCATCCCAGTCGGCGATGTACTCGGGGTGGTGCATGGATGAGCTCTCGAATAGATAATTATCAACTTTTAGTTGAATCATACGAGCAAAAAATCCCCGGCACAAGGCCGGGGCAACCGTCGCGGGCACGCCTGCCTAGCGATTCAGGGTTTCGCGAGCTCGAAGTGAGCCAGGTCGTCGAAGGAGTTGTCGCAGGTCTGGCTATCCCGGTCCCAGTCGCCGCCCCAGCGAATGCGGTGCTGAATGGTGCCGAGATCAAAGAGTTGGTCGGCCACACCAATGACGTAGCCCGCGAACAGCGTCATGCGCTCGCGATCCGACCAGTCGATGGGGTACGGCACGACGTCGACCGCCATGCTCGGTGAGCCATTGTGCTTGCTGTCGGGCCAGCGTAGTTGCGACTTGCCCTCCGCGTAGGCGCGGTTCTGGTCTTCCCGGGAACGATGACCGACAACGATGGTGTGGTCGAAGTGCTGGATCACTTCATCGAAGATGGCTCGGAGGTCCCGGTGGCAGGTGTCGAGACGGGCGCGGGAGGTCTCGCTGTATCGAGGCATGCCGGTATCCCCTGGCTGCGTGGACACACCCAGTTTACCGGTTGAATCAGCACCGTCTAGTTGAAAACAACCCTCGCGCCGAGCGCGAGGGCGTTACGCGACCCCCTGCTTGTCGGTCACCCCGGAGAACGAGACGACGCGCGGCCAGGTATCCTCGCCGGTGGTATAGAGCCCGTCGTCGCTGGCGACGGTGATCTCGATGTAGCCACCGTGGTTGATGCCGTGCCGGTTGACCAACTCGGGGGCCATCCGGATCAACTGAGGGCGCAGCGGGCGCGAGTGGATAAACCCCAGCACCGTGCAGCGCTCGTGTTCCGCCGGCACGTCGAAGCGGTAGTGATTATCATCGACCGGCTTGCCCAACGCGATGTGGAACGACGACCAGACCCCGTCGATGATCGCGTGGAAGTGGACGAAGCCGCGCTGCGGATCGTCGTCGCGCGGAAAAGCAACTTTACCGCCGTTGAGTTCGACCAGCCCGGCGACGACCTCGACGGCCCCGGACGCCGCGTTGGCTTGGGCTCTGCGCTCGCGCGGATCCAGCGTCGGTGTCTGGCCGAGTGCCAGCCAGGCCTCATCGACGTTGAGCAGCTTCGCGAGTTCACGCATCTTGTCGGAACGCGGGCGGGACAGGCCGGCGAACCATTTGCGACTGGCTTCGTGGCTGATCTTGAGTTTTTCCGCGACCCAGGACTGTCGACCACGATAGGGCGCGGGCACATCGGGGTTTCCGTCGCACGCCTGTTTCAGGCGATCGGCGAAATCTCGGTGTTTCGGCTCGGTCATTACTTTTCGCTCCATGACGACTGTCAACCTAATGTTGATAGAGTACGGTTGAAAAATCAATCAGCGGACGTTAATAAGTACGAAAATAACCTACCACCGAACGGCCCGTCTAAGACTTTCTTGAGTGGCATTCTTGCCGCGGAGCACCGGAAGTACGCGTTCGTCCTCGGTTTTCTCCGCAATAATATGCTTGATAATAACAGGTTGGGATTGTTCGCCGCGGTGCAACCGTTTGTTGAGTTGCAGGTAGAGTTCGAGATCCCAGGTCAGCCCGTACCAGACGCATAGCCGGCCGCCCTTCTGCAGATTGAGGCCGTGCCCCGCACTCGCCGGGTGGCAGAGCATGACGCCGGCCTTGCGGGCCTTCCACTTGCGGATCGCATCCTTGTCCTCGCCGAGGATCACCGCCTTGGGGAAGCGCTTGCGGATCCGCGCCTTATCAAACTCGAAGGAGTAGGCCACCAGTACCTGCTCCCCCTCGGCTTCCGCGTCCTCGATGATCCGGGCCAGCGCCTCCAGCTTGGCCTCGTGGATCGGGTGGTCCTCGCCAGTGTCGCTGTAGACCGAGCCGTTGGCGAGCTGCAGCAGCTTGTTGGTCAGCACTCCCGAGTTCACGGCCTCGACGTCGTCGTAGTGCTCCATGACGAAGTGCCGGCGCATGTAGTCGTACTGCTCCTGCGCCTTGGCAGGAAGCCGGACGACAACATTCTGGTAGATGCGCTCGGGCAGGTTGAGGTGATCCTCCTCCGACAGCGAAATCACGATGTCGGCGATCTTGGCGTCGATTTCGGCCTCGGCGCCGGGCCGGGGCTGGATGTCGTAGGAAAACGGGTTCTCGATGAAGTAGGCCTGCTTGAAGGCCTCGTAGGTGCGGCCCAGACGCTCGCCCTGGTCGAGGAGATAGATCTGGCTCCAGAGATCCTGGTAGCCGTTGGGCGCCGGCGTGCCGGTGAGCTCGATGATCCGGTGGTTGACCGGCAGCGAGCGGATGTTCACCGCCGCCCCGAAGCGGGTCAGCGTGCGTTTGACCTTGGGCCCGCCGGGTTTCGGCGGCAGCTTCTTCTGATTGTAGCGACGCGGGTTCTTGTAGCCGCGGCTCGACTCGTCGATGACGATGGTGTCGTAGGGCCAGCGATCCTTGCCGAGGTGCTTCCACAACCAGACCAGGTTTTCGTGGTTGATGATGTGGATCGGCGCCGTGCTTTCGAGCGCGTCGGTACGCCGCTTGAGCGGCCCGGTCAGCCGCTGGTAGCGCAGCCCGCGCAGATGCTCCCACTCGTCGAGCTCGTCGGGCCAAGTCTCCTCGGCGACCAGCTTGGGCGCGGTGACGAGGATGCGTTCGGTGTCGCCGCTGACCAGCATGGTGCGCAGCGCGGTCAGGGTCGACACGGTCTTGAACAGCCCCATGCCGGCCCAGAGCGCGCAATGACGGTTGGCCAGCGAGAAGCGGATCATCTTCTCCTGGTGAGGCAGCAGCATGTCCTCAGTCTTGAGTGACAAGGCGCAACCCCTCTTCCAGGTCGTCGATCACATGCACCTCGAAGCCGGCAGCGCGCATCCGGGCGATCTCACGCTCCTGCCCGGGGCGGGGCGTCTCACCCGGCGCCTTGAACTCGACGAAGAAGCCGCGACCGGGCTTCATGAACAGCCGATCCGGGGCGTTGCGGCCGCCGAACCAGCAGACCTTGCGCACCTTGAAACCGTTCTCCTTCGCCGCCTTGACGACGGGGTTCTCGATCTGCAGTTCGAGTAGGTCGGCCATCTCTCAGTCCTTCTTGAACAGGGTTTCGGTGAAGCCTTCGGCGGCCAGCGGCAGGTCCTCCGCCCAGGCCGGGTGATCGGCCATGCAGGCGGTGAGAATTTCCAGGGTCTCGTTGGACTCGGTGGCGCCGGCCATGGTGAGGATTTCGTCGTGAACGTGGAGCACGATGCGCAGGCCGTGCTTGCGGTGGGCCAGCTTGATGCCGTGGGCCAGCAGGTCGCGGGCGATCGCCTGGACGATGTTCTCGACGATCTTGCCCGGGTGCGTGCTGATCCGGGTCCATTTGCCGGTGACCTGATCCTTGCCCTCGTAGGTCACCTGCCAGCGCAGCGCGCCCCACGGCGTCGGTTTCTGCAACAACTTGGGACGCAGGTAGTGGAGCGCCCGACCGCTGGGCAGGACGATCCGCATGAAAGGGCCGGACTTGTCGATGACCACCCGGCCCACGCGCAGCGGCTGGCCGGTGGTGATCACCTGACGCACGGCGCGGTCCAGCGCCCACCAGGTCTCGACGACCTCGGAGTAGGTCTCGCGGAAGATGGTCACCGAGTCGTTGGCCTGCTCCTGGGTCATGTCGATGCCCATGCTGTAGGCGTACCCCCAGAGGCCGGTGCGCTCGATCTCGCCGGTCTTCCTGTTCTCCTTCTCGAAGCCGCCGCTGAGCATGTAGCCAGCGCCGAGTACCGCCGGCTTGGCGATGGTGCGCTTGGACTTGTCGCCGCCCTTGTACTCGGCGAAGAGCACGTCGTAGGGCGTGCCGTACATGTAGGTGGCAAAAGAAACGTAGGGGCACTTGCCGTCGCGGAAGACCTGCAGGATCTTGTCGCAGTAGGCGACCCAGCCGAGCACGCGGTTTTCGATGGCGTTGAGGTCGGCGTCCTGAAACTCCCAGCCCGGCGGCGCCTGCACCGCGCTGCGTACACACGACGACAGCAGGTCGATGGGCGTGTCGTGCATCTGCTCGATCGCCCAGGCACAGGAGTTCTCGACCATGTCCGCGGCGTAGTGGATGCGATCCTCATACTCCTTGGTCGGCCGCGCGAGGTTCTGCGGCTGGAAACGCCGCCCCGACCAGCGCCAGGTGCGTCCGGCACCGCAGAACTGCAGGCAGCCGCGCAGCCGGTCGTCGTCGTCCAAGGCCTCGAGCAGTGCCGGGTATTTCTTGACCGAGGTACGGCTGATCTCGGAGCGCATCACCAGCACGCGGCGAGTCGCCTCGTCGAAGCCGTAGGTGTCCGCCTCCTGGATCGCGCGCTTGACGTGGCCCTTCTTGAGGTCTTCCCACGGGTAGCCGCGTGTCTGCAGCCAGGGGAGCAACTGCTGCTGGCTGTTGGGGTTGTCGAGGCCGGTGATCTGCTTCATCCGCTCGATGCGGTCGGCATAGACGTCGTTGTAGATGCGGATCGCGTTCTCGACCATCCGGCGATTGATCGGGATGCCGGCGGCGTTGATCTCCTGGTCGATGCGCCAGAGGTCCCATTCGTGCTCAGGCATGTCCCACTTGCGCATCCGGCGCAGTGCCATCCGTTCGGTCAGAGTGTCGCCTCGGTTGTAGGTCTTGTAGTTGGCCCAGTCCTCGGGGTCGTCCTCCGGCTGCCAGCGCGTGCGCTTGTCCTTCTTCGTCGGTTTGCGCGGGGCCGAGAACTTCTTGATCAGGCGTTTGCCGTCCTTGATCTTGAGATGTTCCTCGGGGATCCGCAGGACCACGCCGGCGGTGGCCAGGTCCATCGGCAGCGACAGCGAGGCGGCCATCACCATCACGCACTTCCACTCCTCGAGCGGCGGCCGGTAGCCGAGGACATGCTCGAAAATGTCGAGCTCGAACCGGGCGTTCCAGGCCTGCTTGCGGGTGGTGGGGTCGAGAAGCCAGGTCAGAATACGGTCGGGGCACTCTTCGCCTTCGGCGGGGACCCACTGCACCTCCTCCTCATCGGTACGTACCGAGAGCATAAGCACCTCGGTCGAGGGATGGCGGGCGTAGCGCGAGCCGCCGACTTTCTTGAGGTCGGCCTCGGAGAAGGTCTCGAAGTCCCAGGAGGTGTCGGCGTGGAGTTCGGGCACGCCCCAGAGCCGCATGCGATCGAGCGCGGCGAGGAAGCGCTCGCGAGTTTCACAGGGGGAGGGTGCAGGCATGGCGTCGTCTCGTCGGTCGGGCAGAGAAACGGCCCCCGCAGGGGCCGCCGTCCAGGATCGGCTCAGAGGTCGAGGCCGCCCTCTTCCTCGTCGAGACCGTCGCCGAGACCGCCATCCCCGTCGTCGCCGAAGTCGTCGCCCAGATCGTCGAAGACGCTATCCGGATCGACCGGGCCGGCGCCGAACGCTTCGTCGTCGCGGTAGAACTGCACCGCCTCGAGACTGGCGAAAATACCGTTGCCGCCCTTCTCCTTGCCCTTCACGGCGTAGAAGCGGATCACCGCGTTGACGCGGCAGCCGCCGTAGAAGAGGTTGTCCTCCTCGGTGACCGGGCTGCGCCGGCGATCAACGACCTGCGGGCGCTTCTTGCTGGTTCCTTTGACGACCTTCTGGCCCTCGTAGCCGGGGTAGACCTCGCCGGTCTCCTGGTTGGTCTGGTCGTTGCCGTTGGCCAGGGCGATACGGTCGGCCTTGATCTTCTTGTAGAAGTTCTCGTCGCCCCACTCCTGCTGGGAGACGTGCTTCACCGCGCGGGCGCAGGCCTGGTAGTTGGCCTTGCCGATGTCGGTGGTAGGGTCCATCAGGAAGCCGGCGGAGAACTTGGGGTCGCTGCCCTCCACGCTCGCCTCGGCTTTGAACAGGCGTGGAAAGGACAGGCGAACATTCTTGAGAATGACTTGCGTGGGGTTGGATTGCTTGTCGGCCATGATGTCGGCTCCTTAGAGATCCAGTGAGAAGTCGTCGAGGTCGGCGGCCATGTCGAAACCGTCGAGGTCGGCGTCCAGGTCGTCGAACACGTCGACGGTGCGGGTCAGACCCGGGGTCTTGTGGTCCTCGGGGACGATCGAGGGCTTGCTTTCGCGGGTGGTGATCAGCGGCTCGATCTTCTTGACGACGCGCGGGCCGGCGAGATCGAGGGCCTTGGCCGGCGAGATCAGCGATTCCTTGATCACCTCTTCCTTCTTGAAGCGCTTGGTCAGCGCCGCACGGGCCTCGTCCTCGTCATGCCAGACGCGCAGCGAGCGCCCGGGAATCAGCTTCATGCCCCCGGTGGGCTTGCCGGCCATATAGTCGTGGCGCAGCGTCTCTTCGGTGATGTCGAGCAGCTTGGTGATCAGCCCCTTGGCCTGGTAGAGCCGTGCTCGTTGCTCGGCGGTCAGCGTGTCGGGGTTGAGCCGGGTCTGCTTGATCTCGTCGAGGTCGAGGTCCAGGTCGTCGGTCGACATTCCAAGGGCATCCAGGCAGTAGTCGGTGAACGGTTTGCAGGTGGGCTTGGCCTTGCAGTATTCGCATTGGCTGGGCCCGGCGGTGCGCGGCGCATCCGGCTGCTCGGCCTCGTGGTAAACGGCCACGTATTCTTCGGCGAAGCGCAGGATTTCGGGGAGCGTGGTCTCCCAGACGTCGAAGTTGCCGCGGTACGGCTGGTCGATCTCCAGCAGCACGGGGATCTCGCCGGCCTCCAGGCGGGCAAGCCAGTCCGGGTCGACGTCAGGATCCTCGCGCAGCACGGAATCCCAGAACCCGGCGGCGTAGAGCATGCACTGCGGGTTGCGCTTGGCGAGGACGATGGCGCCGCGGCCGAACTTGGCATCGCGGATACGCAGGCTGTCGGGGCGGCGAATCGCGATGTCCGAGGTCCCGAACTGGCCGGGAATCCAGGCCGCCAGAGACACGCGAACCTCGGGGTAGACCGTGCCGTTGACCTCGTCGACCCGGTCGGCCACCGCCTGGACGACGCGTGCCCTATCCCGGTCGATGCGGATGGTGTGCTCGCCGTAGGTGAACTCTTTCGTGACGTGCGCGAACGCGTTGCCCTTGCCGAGCAGCACCTGCTCGAGGACGGCGTGGTGGGCACTACCGTCTGCCGACTCTTCGCTGGTCTCCTCCGGCACCCCGCGCTCGGCACTGGCCGAGCCGCGGCAGGCGATCCGGCGGTGCGCCGCCGACGGGCCGTAAAGGGAGTGTTCGTTCTCGGTCGGAGTCACGACGTACCTCAGAGTCCGAATTTCTGCTGGGCGGCCCACATGGCCCGGCCGTCGTGGCGGACCCCGGCGGGTTCGAGCAAGCGGAGGATCTTGTTCAGGCCGCGGAAGTTGCGATCGGCGCGACGGATAGCGTTGGCATGAAAGCGCCGCTTGCGCTTGGGCAGGGGCTTGTCGCCGGTGAGCGATGGCGGGCGGATCTCGTTCTCTTCCATGGTGAATCTCTCGATCAGGTCGTCGGGCTGGGCGAATGCGCCGGCGATGGCGCGAATCAGGCTGCGTTTTTCCACGAGCGGTCTCCGCTGACGCCCCGCACAAGGGCGGGACGCCAGGTCAGGGGGCGGGGATCAGCCGTTGAAGAAGTCGTGCGCCTTGTTCAGGAAGCGGGCGCGGCTCTCTTCGGGGATGCTGGCAACCTTGGGCTGCTCGTCCTTGCCGACGAAGGACTTGACCACCGGCACGATGAACTTCTTGACCTCGGTCTGCGCGGCGGCCTGATCGGCGGCGCCGTTCTCCAGGGCATGCTTGATGGCCGCCTTGGTCCAGTCGTTCCAGTGCCCGGAGAAGGTTTCGTTGTCCATGGGCTCGGATTCGTCGAACGCGTCGCCGCTGTCCTCTTCGCCGCCACCCAGGTCGAAGCCGTCGTCGAGGTCGTTTGCGGTGTCGGTAGCCTCTTCCTGCTCGGCTTCTTCCGCGGATTCCCCCTCGTACTTCTTGACCAGGCGTTGCGCGGTGGTCTCGTCGACCTTGACGATGCCCTTGCGGCGCTTCGCCGGGCCCTCCTCGGACCAGACCTTCTTCTCGTCCGGGTTGTGGTACCAGATGATCTCCGGCTCGCCCTCGGACTTGCTGTCGGTTGTGTTTTCGGCCTTCTGGGTTTCCTGCCCGCTGTCGGAGCCGCCCTTCGGCGCGCTGGCCGGGACGGTGGCGCCATGGCCGGCGGCCAGCAGTTCGTTGTTCTTTTCGACGGCTTCAGCCAGGCGGGCGATCTGCTGCTCGAGACTCATTCGGGGTACCTCGTGACGGATTTCAGGTTGTGCGTTGCTAGGCCTGACGGATTACAGCACCGCCCAATTGAACTGTCAACTATTGGTTGAAAAGTCATTCTGCGGTTGCCAGCCTGCGAGTATCGCCTTGCAGGCCGTTCGCGGCCGTCAGTAGAATGAGCCAGCCAACTTTTTGTTGAGAATTGCCATGAACGGAGTAAGACGGTACAAGCACCTCGGGCCGTTGCATGACCGGCTGCTGGAGCTCTGCCCGCCGGATGCGGACGGCAACGTGAGCGTCGCTGTCCTGGCCGGGCACCTTTCCATGTCCAGCTTCGGCCTCTACAAGTGGATCCACGACAACAAGGTTCCGCCGCGGCGCGTGCCGGAATTGATCGAGTTGCAGGAGACCGCTTTCGGCGAGGTCCGTGTAGCGGCCGGGCAACTCAACCCTCTCTTCGCGTAACCCGCTTTCTCGAAAGTTGTTATTTCAACCGTTGGTGGATTATCCTGACAGGAACATCATGACCGCCCGATGATTCCGGCAGGATATCCCGCATGGACCAACGCACGAAACGGCTCCGCGAATTGATGACGGAGCACTTTCTTACCCCGCTGCTGGTCGGCCGGCTCGCCGGCGTCTCCCCGCGCACCGTATCGAACTGGAAGTGCCTTAGCTGCAAGGACGTGATCCCGCAGAACCGGCTCGACCGCCTCGAGGAGCAGATCAGCAAACTCAACCTGCGGGGGACTGCATGACCACCGACACAATAACAACCGATCTCCCGCTGCGCCTCAGCGTCAGCCGGCGCCATCGTGGTCGGGTCCACAACGAGACCTGGACCTGGGGGACCCTGCTCGAGAAGTTGAGCGTTGCCGAAGTCAGCCGCGAAACCCTGGCCGAGTACCGTTCGCTGTCCAAGGAGGAGCGCCTAGCGCTCAAGAACGTCGGCTACTACGTCGCCGGGCACTTCCGCGACGGCATCCGCCGCACGACCCATCTCGAGCACCGCTGCCTGGTCAGTCTCGATCTCGACGACATTCCCGAAGCGGTCTTCCGGTCCCTGCTCGACGGCACCTCCCCGCTCGCCGGTTACGAATACGGCATCCACTCGACCCGCTCCCACGCGGCGCCCGAGAATATCCGCGTGCGGGTGCTGCTGCCGTTGGCCCGCGACATCCCTCCGGCCCAGTATGAACCGATCTCGCGCATGGTGGCCTCCTGGCTCAACCCGGACATGTCGCTCGTCGACCGGGTCAGCTTCGTGGCCGCCCAGCCGATGTTCTGGCCGTCTCGGTGCGCTGACGGGGAGTTCGTCTTCCACCGCAATGAGGGTCGCATTCTCGATCCGGAAGACGTGCTGCTGGAGTATCTGGTCTGGGAAGATCCGGCCGAGTGGCCTAAGCGCGAGGACGAACACCTGCACGGCAACGCCGGCGAGACGGTGCGCCGCGAGGACCCCCGTCAGCGCATTAACGCCCCGGTGGTGGCGGCCTTCTGCCGGGCCTACGACGTTCACGAGGCGATTGAGACCTTCCTGCCGGACGTCTACGACGAAGCCACCGGCCACGCCGAGGATCGCTACACCTACGTCCGCGGCACCTCGGCCGCCGGCGCACGCGTTTACGATGACGGGCTCTACCTGCATTCCGAGCACGACACCGACCCGGCGCGCGGCCAGCACCACGCTTTTGACCTGGTTCGCATCCACCTCTACGGCGAGCTCGACCGGGGCATCGACTTCACGCTGACTCCGTTGGCGAGTTGGCCCTCCTACAAGGCCATGCAGGAACTCGCTGAGGGCGACAGCCGAGTCAAGTCGCATCTCGAGGAGGTCGAGCAGGAGGCCTTCGCCCAGCGCTGCGGTGACCTGGGAGACCTGTTCGACGACCTGGGCGAGACCGGTACCGGCGACGACGAACTCGACGACCTGGGCGGCTTCGAGTTGCCGGCCGCGGAGCCCAAGGCGAGGCCGCGCAACGCCGACGAACTGCTCGAATTTCTCTCGGAGCGGATGCTGCTTGCCGAGACCATCGGCGACCTCGACAAGATCGCCCGGCGAGTCCAGGACGTCGCCATGCTCGACTTCGGCGCGCGGTACCGTGACCGCCTGGCTGACGTTTACCTACGCCGGATCAAGACGCTCTCCGACGGCCGCTACACGCTGACCCGTGGCGACGCGAAGAAGCACCTCAAGCCGTCGGAAAAGGCCTCGCGCGAGGCTGTCGTCAAGCAGGGCATGCCGGCCTGGATGGAAAGCTGGGTCTACCTTACCGGCGAGGAGAAATTCCTCAGCCTGGGCAGCGGTGAGCGGATCAGCGCCACGGCCTTCGATGCCAAGTTCGACGCGCGCTGTGCCGAGGACTACCCGTCCGAGGACACCGGGCTGCCGAAGATCCACGCCAGCGAGGCGGCCACCACCCTCTTCGAGGTCCCCAAGCCGTTCCGGGAACAATATTGGCCGGGGCGCGGGGCCCTCTACGAGCATCAGGGCCTGGAATACGCCAACACCTACCGCGACACCGGTTGCACGCCGGACGGCTACACTGGAGACCGCGGCGTCAAGCTGCTGCTTCGCCACGTCGCCAACATCCTGCCGGAAGAGCGCGACCAGGCGCTGCTCCTGGACTTCCTGACCCACATCGTCCAGAACCCCGAGCGCAAGCTGATGTACGCCTGCCTGCTCAAGGGCGTTCGCCAGGACGGCAAGACCTTCTTCATCGAACTGATGCGGACGATCCTTGGCGAGGCCAACTGCAAGGATGTGCTCTCGAGCATGCTCAAGCAGCGTTTCAACGGCTGGGCCGCCGAGACGATCCTCTGCGGGGTCGAGGAGGTCAAGCAACACGGTGCCGACGCCTTCGAGGTCATGAACAACCTCAAGGCGCTGATCACCAACTCCACGGTGGCCATCGAGAAGAAGGGCAAGGACGTCATCTCGGTGCGCAACTTCGCCAACTTCTTCATGACCACCAACTACGCCGACGCATTGCCGATCACCGCCGGCGAGAACCGCTATCTGCTGCTCTGCACCCGCTTTCAGACCGAGGACGAACTCCTGGCTTGGAAGGCGGAGTGGCAGAACGAGCACGGCTACGACTTCCACGAAGCCCTCTACGAGGAACTGCGCGATCACCCCTACCAGTTCCGCCGCTTCTTCGAGCAGCGGGAATTCAGCGAGCACTACAATCCCAACGCCCGCGCCCCGGAGACCCGCTTCAAGGCCGAGATGGTCGAAGACGCCAAGTCCGACGAGCGTCAACTGCTGGAGGACGTGCTGGCCCGCGAGGAGGAGCCGCTGCTCACGGAGAAGGTCTTCGTCTGGTGGCGGTTCAAGCAGTTGCTCGACATATCGTTCCCGCGCAACCGCATGACCGGGCGAGCGGTGTCGTCGATGATGAATGACATGGGATTCATTCGCGCCGGCAAGGAGCGCTTCGAGGGTAAGCAGGGCTGGATCTGGTCACGGGACCCGACGACCAAGGGGCGCGGCGTAGTGCTGTCCAAGGCCGGCAAAGACGCGCTCGACTCGGCCGTGGAGCGATGGGCGGAAATCGACGAACTCGGCGATTCGGACTTCGGCAACGTCATCCCGTTGCGCAAAAACTGAATTTCGACATTTCTGGATTCGGAAAATCCCCAACTCGCCGCCTCCGGGCGGCGTTTTTGCGTCTGAACGGCCTGAGTTGTTCCCGTTTCGGGCGCTTGTTCCCGTTTAATTCCACTTTCCTGAAAAATGCGGAACCGGCTGGAGACCCCGCCGTTGACGGCCGCAACCCCTTTACTGTTCCACTTTTCCTATTAACTACTAACTCTTACGCGTAGAGAAAAATAAGAGAGGTGTAGAGAGCCCGTGTAGACGCGGTATGCGTGCGTTACGCATGCGCGTGTTACGCGCGTGTATAGTATGAGTGAAGTGGAAACAGGCGTATCTTGAACAGAACGCCGTAACCCACTGACCGGAAAGGAAAATCGGCGTTACCCTTTGATTCGATACGGGAACATAAACAGGAACAGATTTCGCCAAGCTATTGATTGCGCTGATAAATAGGCCGAAATCTAACGGGAACACACGAAAAAGCCGCCCGAAGGCGGCTGATCGACCCGGCGAGATCACTCTGCGTCGGGGTCGTAGAGCGCTTGAGCATGACGCACGTAGTCGAGGATCGACGCCTTGTCGGCATTGCACTGCTGCAGGGCGGCCTTGCGGCTCTCGGCCAGATCGGCCACCGCGGCCCAGTCACCCCCCGCCCATGCCGGCACCGGCGTGCTCGCCATCAGATGCGCCGGCGGCGTCACCAGTCGGTATTCCACCCGGGTCGTCGGCTGCCCCGCGCAGGAGGCGATCAACGGAGCCAGGCACACTGCGCACAGCACACGCCAGATTGTCATCGGCAGTCTCCTTCCGGGCAGTCTCCCGGATGTCAGTCAGGTCGCGGCGCTGCCCGGCGAGAGAACGCCGTGACGCCTCGTACAGGTCCTCTCGCGCCGCCAGAGCGCCGCTCAGGGCATCAGCGAGCCGCTGAGCGCGTTTAGCGTCGTCCTGGGCATCAGCGAGCCGCTGCGTCGCGTCGCGGAGCCCCTGGGCCGCACTCCGAGCGCTCTCGCGGGAGTCCAGCCACATCCATCCCAGCCCGGCACTAGCGATCACCAGGGCCGCTATCACGCCGAGCAGAAATCGCGTCCCCAGCATTGCGGATCTCCTCCAGGTCGGTTTGGGTTACGTCACCGAAATACTTCCAGATCAACGCCGTCAGGCAGGCGATGATGGGGCCGAGCAGCCCGCTACCCTGCAGCAGCTTGTCGCCCATGTACTGGCCGCCGACGAAGATCAGCACCAGGGTCGCCGCCAGCGTTACCAGGATCGCCGCAAAGGCCCAGACGGCCAGGGCCCGGCGGAGTCGGAAACGGTCTCGCGAAGGATTCACTGCGACCTCCTTTCAACTATTAGTTGACTTTACACACAACGTTACCTAGTATCGCAAGGGCGATCCCGTGGAGACACCGGATTCGCGACCCTTCGAGATCCCTGCGTACCTTGGCCCGCCCTGCGGGCCTCTTTTCACGCCGGACCATTCAACCAACGGTAGATTTACGAGGTCGGGAACCATGTACGAGATCGAAGACGGGGTACGGCCCGAGGACATCCCGGAAGCGCCTCGCGGCGGCAAGCGCAAACAGCGCTATCCGCTGAGCGACATGGCGATCGGGCAGAGTTTCTTCGTCCCCATCCCCGAGGGCCGCACCGTCAGCCAGGCCCGCGGCCCCATCCAGGCGGCCGTCTCGCGCTTCTACCGTCAGCACCCCGCGCACCACTTCACAATCCGTTATGACGCCGAACAACACGGACTGCGGGTATTCCGCCTGGAGGACCGAGATGCCGACTGATCGCCACTACCTGCCCTGGGACGGCGCCGGTCGTCACCCCGCCTGCGTGCCGAAACAGACCGAGGGCTACGTCGACGTGATCACCCGAGAGGGGATCAACCTGATCGGCGCGGTCGCCGCCGACCTCGGCTGGGCCTGGCAGGAGGACATGCCACACAACGACATCGTCGCCTGGCGACCTCACCACATTCTCCACTCCTGGGAGGACTGGAAAGCCGGGCGGAGGCCCCGAGTTCGCGTCCCCGCAACAACCTCGGGGGCAGACCGGAAACCGCACATCCGCGTTTGCCTCCGGGCTTCCAAGGCCGACGTCCTGGCACGCGTGCAGGCGCTGCTCGAAGCGTGTGCTGCCGAAGGTGCCACGGGTAGCACCCGACGTCGCTTCGGCACCGGCGGGATCTGTGCCAACGCCTTCCCGCCCTCGACTCTCGACCCCAGGGAGCACGACGACGACGAGCGGGTAATCCGCGATCAGTTCGCCTGCGGCGGAAGCCTGTCGAGGCGCCCACCACCGAAGAACAATCGCGAGCGGTGAGGCAGCCGATGACCGTCGAGATCAAGCCCCAGGCCGACATCATGCTCCCCAACGTCACCCTGCGCGCCCACGCCGACGGCGGCTGGGCGATTCCCGGCGGCGGGGTGACCTACGATCCGGTCGAGGCCAACGAGATCGCCAAGCGCCTCGAGCGCGCCGTGGGCCGGGACAAGCCCTACAACGAGGCCGATTACCTGGCCGCCAAGAAACTCCGATGAGCCGACGGCGCTTTCGCTCGCACAAGAACACGCCCAACAAGCGCAATGCCTACTTGGCGCTGCGTCGGGTGCTGTCCGGGGTCACACCGAAGAGCGGGCCCTATGCCACACCCCACGGCTGGCCCTACTTCGAGATACCGGCCCCGCTGCGAACCCTGTCAATCCGGCCGTTGAAAAGCGACCACCCCGACGGCTGGAGCTTCCTGCTCTACGAGACCTTCCGGCAACCCGGCAGGCCTCGTCAGTGCCACTTGCTGCACGGCATCGCGGAAGCCCGCCAGGCCATTCACGACGCCCGGCTATCGCTGGGCCGGGAGCCACGAGGAGACGAATCATGAGTGACGTTTTCTATCGCAACCACATGGGCAGCGATCTCGAGGTCGTCAATGACGCTCGGATCAGTTTTGCCGCAGCCAGCGAGGCTCGGCGCTGGCATGAGGTCGACATCCCCCACCCCTGCGAAAACGCCGCGCAACGCACTGCCAGAACCCCGGAATTGTGCCTGGCCGACGTGGGGCTGATCCGATTCCTTGCGCGCGGCTGCCGCCAGGCTGACTGGGAGCGCTACGTTTCTGAGCTCCGCGATGTCTACGGCACCGATCAGATCGAGACGCTTCTCAACCACCTTCGCCGCATGCCCACCCACTGGACCCCTTTCGGGCAGCAGGTGGTCAAACTACGGCTGAAGGCGCCGGTGCCTATCCGCACGCAGGCCTACAAGTCGAAGATCGGATTCGTCGAGAACGAGGAGAGCCGGCGGTACATCGACTCCACGCCGGAGCTGTTCATTCCCGAGTTCCGCAGCCGTCCCGAGGGGTCGATCAAGCAGGGGTCCGGCGGGCCTCACCCCGCCCGCAAGTCATGGAAGGCTACCTACAAACGTCTCTGCGGGGATGCCATTGAATGCTACGAAGCCATGATTCTGGACGGTATCGCTCCCGAACAGGCCCGCTTCGTGCTGCCCCAGGGCGTCTACGTCAACTGGGTCTGGACCGGCTCGCTCTACGCCTATGCCGAGTTCTTCAACAAGCGCAGCGATCGCTCGCACGCCCAAGGCGAGATTGCCGACCTGGCCGACGAGATCGCCGCCATCATCAGGCCCCTCTTCCCCGTTAGCTGGGCCGCTCTCACCGCCTGACTGGAGCTCGACATGGACCCCCTTCTGGTAGCCCTGTTCGCCGCCGCGCCGTTGCTCTTCGCACTCGGCTCGTTTCTCTACCTCGACGTTCTGGCCAATAGCTGCACGCGAATTTTCTCCTACCTGAGACCCCGGCAGCGGGTGCAGGTGGTGATCGGCTTCTCGCTGATGCTGCTCGGCCTGACCGCCTACATCAGCGCGTTATTCACCTGGGTCTGGACCGTAGCCACGGCCTCGCCCTGGTAAACCCGACATCTGGAGCACCCCATGAAAGGCATTTTCGCGAAAACCCTCGAAATCGACGAACATCAGGTCGTCGTGATGTCCGCCCAGGACAGCGACTGCAATCCGGGCATCCGTATGTCCTTCCTGTCGGCTGTCGGCCTGGTCGAGACCACGATCGGCTTCCCCGACACGGACGAGGGCTACGGGAAGCGAGACACAGCGTTCAAGCGGATCCTCGACGGGGACCACGCAGTCGTAGAGGCCTACGTGAAATCGAGCTTCCAGAAATTCGGCTATCCGGACCCCAGCGACCCCGACCTCGTCGCGGGGTAGCCCGGCTGACCGTCGCCTCGCCTCTCTTGGAGCCCGCAAATCAGCGGGCTTCATTCGATTCTGTCGATATGAAAAACATCGACCGTTCGGTTTTGTCGAACGAACGGGGAGTTTTACTGCACATTTTTCAAAAT
>Ga0209300_1000095_pt1 | contig 56299 bp, 43 predicted proteins | sample Shrwel_input2_RT_FD_187535 | JGI IMG/M metagenome (GOLD analysis project Ga0209300, IMG submission 187535) | Subsurface microbial communities from deep shales in Ohio, USA - Utica-3 well 1 S input2 RT (SPAdes) (version 2) ... | reverse complement strand
GACGCCGCCGTCGAGCCCCCGCCACACCGAGAACAGCGCGATCGCGCTGACCACCACGATGATCGCGATCTGCGTGCCCAGCGTGTCGGGGACACCGAACAGATAGGCCAGGCCGCCGGCGGCCTGGGTGGCGCCGAGGCCGAGCGAGGTGGCCAGGCCGAAGATGGTCGCCAGCACGGCGACGATATCGATGATGTGGCCCGGCCAGCCCCGGGTCCGTTCCCCCAGCAGCGGATGGAAGGCGGAGCGCAGGGTCAGCGGCAGGCCCTTGTTGAAGGCGAAGAAGGCCAGCGACAGGGCCACCACGGCATAGATCGCCCACGGGTGCAGGCCCCAGTGGTAGAGGGTGGCGCCCATGGCGGCGCTCATCGCCTGGGGGGTGCCGGCGGGCACGTTGAGCGGCGTCCCGTACCAGGCGGTGTAGTAGGCCACCGGCTCGGCGACGCTCCAGAACATCAAACCGATGCCCATGCCCGCGGCGAACAGCATGGCGAACCACGACGGGTAGGAGAACTCGGGGCGGGCCCCCTGGCCGCCCAGGCGAATGCGGCCCACCGGCAACACGATCATCGCCAGGCAGAAGACCACGAAGAGGTTGCCGGCGATCATGAACAGCCAGTCGAAATGCTCGATGGCCCAGGTGCGGGCCGCTACCATCTGGGTATTGGCCGCGTCCGGGTAGACCAGGGCATAGATGATGAAGCCGAGGATGGCGACCGCCGACAGGGGGAAGACCGGATGGTGGAAGTCGAGCCCCAGCACTTGCGTGTTGTCCTGCCCCGGCCGCAGGGCGGGTTCATCGTATTTCATGGGCGTTCCTCTTGTGTTGTTGTAACGCGGTGGCGCGCGGCGTGCGCGACTCGGCGATTCTTCGCCCGACCCGGGTGGCGTGATTGCCTGAAACCGACGCGGTCGTACATGCTCGCGGCGCAACGCGCCGGGGTTGTCTGGTTGCGACCTGGAGCTGGCCATGCCCGGCAGGCGGCCGACGGGCGCGATTGCATGCCGGGCGCCGACAGGCGAGTATCAGGACGAGAGTCCATGTATGCCGGCCGGGGCCGGCATCCGACGACGGGAGGGGACGGTGATGATGATTGTCGAATTGATCGACGGCGATGACTTCCGTTCACGCCTGCAGGCGCTGGACATTCGCCTGCCCGAGCATGCCTGCCCGGAAACCTGCGCGAGGATGGCGATACGCAAGCATCTCGAGGTCGGGGTGCCCGGCCTGCCGGCGCTGATCGAGGAGCTCATGGCGCATACCGATGTCATGCTGCCGTCGGTGCGCCAGGCCATCGAGCGCTTCATGCTGCCGGCGTTGCGCTGACGCCGGCATCGCGGCGGGAGTCGGCCGCCCGGGCCTGTGCGGGCGGCGACGTCATGATTGCCGGGATCGTGTATCGGTCGCCATGAAGGCGTGGCATCGCCGGCGGCCGGGGCCTATAATGCGCGGCTTTCGCCATGCGGCATGCGATTTCTCCTGCTGGCGGCGGGCAAGTCTCGCCGCCCGTCTCATTCATCGACCCCACAGACGCGCGATGAAAGCTGGGCTGCTCCTCGTTCTCGGCCTGATGACACTGATCCCGGCGAGGCCGGGCCTGGCCCAGGTGTCGCCCCCGGCCGTGCCGGCGGGGCATGAGGTCAGCAACGTGCTGATCCTGGCGTCCTATCATGACGGCGACGAATGGACGGACAGCCTGGTCAGCAACCTGACCTACTACCTGCGTGGCAAGGTCAACCGGGGGCGCGTCCATTACCTGGACGCCCGGGATCTGCCGCGTGCGCGTTACCTGAGGAATTTCGCGCTCTACAGCAACGGCAATCGCCTGACGCGCTACGATCGGGTGATCCTGCTTGATGACCCGGCGCTGCGCTTCTACCGCGAGTACGCGAACTGGTTTCCCGATCGTCATCCGATCGCCATTGGCGTCAATGATCCCGAACTGGCCGAGGCGGCAGCGCGCCAGGGGGTGATTCTCGCCGACACCCGCCCGGCGGTCATCGATACCGTGCAGCTGGCGCGCGAGATCGCCGGGCGCAACCGGCTGTTGCTGGTGCACTCGGCGACCCGCTCCGGCCTGCGCCTCCGCCACCAGGTGATGCCCGAGGTGGCGGCGATGGGGTTCGCGAGCGTGGCGGCCCGCACCTGGCGCTCCCTGTACGACGACGATATCGATGCCTCGGATTATGCGATCGTTGCGCTGGATGCGCCGCTGCAGTTGTCGCATCATCACGCCGTCGAGTCGCTGGCATCACATTTCCGCCGGCAGCTGGGCGATGTCTTCTGCGCGCTGGAGTACCTGACCCCCTTCGGCTGCGTGGGCGGCTCGTTCATCAACGTGGCGAGCCTCTCGCAGCAGGTGGCCCGGCGTGTCTCGCGGGAGGCGGGCTCGCCGACCCCGCTGATGGTGCCCCAGCAGCTGTCCCTGGAACCGCAGCTGCTTGACCGATTGCCCGCGGGGGTCGACGTCAAGGTGCTGGGCGAGACGCCGGGCCTGGTGTCTCGCTGGGCCGGGTGGCTGATCGGCGGGCTGAGCCTGCTGTTGATCACCGGTGCTCCGGGGGCCTGGATTCACCTGCGCATCAAGCAGCGTCAGATCCGTCGCGTTCGCCGCGAATCGACCTATGACGCGCTGACCAATCTCTACAATCGTCAGGCGATGCTCGCCATGCTCGACGAGCACATCCGGGACGGTGAGCCGTTCACGGCAATCTACATCGACCTCAATGGCTTCAAGGAAGTCAATGATGCCTTCGGCCACGCCCAGGGCGACCTGCTGCTGCGCCTGTTCGCCACGCGGCTGCGCGACAGTGTGGGGCGCCAGCCGGTGGCCGGGCGCATGGGCGGCGACGAGTTCCTGATCCTCTGCGGTCGGGAGACCCCCTGCCACGAGCTGGCCGAGCTGCTGCTGAGGGCGCTGAAGCACCCCTTCGAGGTCGGCGGCAACGAGTACACGCTGGGCTGTTCGATGGGGCTCGCCCACTATCCACTGCATGCCCGGAACGCCGCCCAGCTGCTGAAGTGCGCCGATGCCGCCATGTATGCCGCCAAGGAGGATCGCGAGGACAGCCTGGTCGAGTTCACGGACGCCATGCTCGACGCCCAGACGTATCACGCGGAGCTCTCCAACCTGCTCGAGCAGGCGCTGGCGGCGGACGGAGAGGGCCTGAGCTTCGTGATCCAGCCGATCCACTCGCTCAAGCGTCGGGGCTGGTGCGCCGGCGAGGTGCTGCTGCGCTGGGAGCATGCTGAACGCGGGCCGATCAGCCCCGGCGTGTTCATTCCCATCGCCGAGGCCAGCGATCTGATCATCAAGCTCGGGGACTGGGTGCTGGAGACGGTGCTCGCGCGGCTGGCCGACGAGCCGGCGCTGACGCAACTGGACTACCTGTCGCTGAACCTCTCGCCCAAGCAGCTCTACACGCGGCGCTTCGTGGACACGGCCCTGGCCCTGACCGCCCGCCACGGCATCGATCCCGGGCGCATCTCCTTCGAGCTGACCGAGCACGTCAAGCTGCTCGATCGCTCGACGCTGACCGCCGAGATCACCCGCTTGCGCCGGGCAGGGTTCCGGGTGGCCCTGGACGACTTCGGCACCGGCTATACCTCGATCAGCTTCCTCAAGGAGATTCCCTTCTCGAGCATCAAGATCGACCGCTCGCTGATCGCCGGCCTGAGCGATCGTGACGCCCAGGAGGCCCGCGGCATCATGGACGGCCTGCTCTACCTGGTGAAGCGGCTGGGCCGCGGCGTGGTCATCGAGGGGGTGGAAACCGCCGAGGAGGTGGAGATTCTGCGTGCCATGGGGGCGGACCTGCTGCAGGGCTACCACTTCCAGCGCCCGCTGGCGTGGCGGGCCTTCTTCGCGGCGCTGCCGGCCCGGGCCGGCCGGTCGGCAGCATCGTCGTGACAGGAAGGCGGCCCGCCGGGCCGTGCCCGGCGGACCGGTGGCTCAGAAGGACTCCCAGGCGTCCTCTTCCTGTTCCCGGGCCGGCTCGGCGCGGGAGCGGGAGGACTCGCGCGCCGGTGGCAGGGCGGCGGACGGCCGACGCGTCGATTCCAGCGCGGGAGCGGCGGACGCGGTGTCGTCGCCGAGCACGAAGTGGTTGATCAGGCGGGACAGGTTCTCGGCCTGATGGCGCATGTCCTCGGCGGCCAGGGAGGTCTGCTGGACCATGGACGCGTTCTGCTGAGTCATGGTGTCCATCTCGGCGACTGCGGTGTTGATCTGGCCGATGCCGCTGCTCTGCTCCTTGGCGCCGGCGCTGATCTCGGCGATGACATCGGAGACCCGGGTCACGCTGGTGACGATCTCGCGCATGGTTTCGCCGGCGTTGCGCACCAGGTCGGCACCGGTCTGCGTATGGCGCGTCGAGGTGTCGATCAGCTCGCGAATCTCCTTGGAGGCCTCGCTGGAGCGGCTGGCCAGGGAGCGGACCTCCTCGGCGACCACCGCGAAGCCGCGGCCGTGCTCACCGGCGCGGGCCGCCTCGACCGAGGCGTTAAGCGCCAGGATATTGGTCTGGAAGGCGATCGAGTCGATCATGGTGATGATCTCGCTGATCTTCTCGGCCGACTCGTTGATGTCGCGCATGGTCTGCTCGACCTGCCCCATGGCGTTTTCGCCGTCCTGCGCCACGCGGCTGGTCGACTGCACCAGCTGGTTGGCCTGGGCGGCCGACTCGGAGGAGTGGTTGACCGTGGCGGTGATCTCTTCCATGGAGGAGGAGGTCTGCTGCAGGTTGGCGGCCGCCTGCTCGGTGCGGCTGGACAGCTCCTGGCTGCTGTGGGCAATGCCGCCGACGGCCTGGCTCACGCTGCGCGTGCTGGCGCGGACCTCGCGCAGGGTGTCCTGCATGCGACCGACGAAGGCGTTGAACTGGTTTGCCAGGGCGCCGATCTCGTCGTCACTGCGTACCGGCAGGCGCCGGGTCAGGTCGCCCCGTCCGCTGGCAATGTCCTTCATGGCCTCGGCGGTCTCGCGCAGCGGCCGCACGGTGCGCCGTACCAGATAACCGACAATCAGTGCCACGAGCACCAGCATGCCCACGCCCAGCAGAATCACCCGGATGATTGCCGAGCGCAGCTCCGAAGCGGCGGTGGCGCGGATCTCCGCCATGGCCTGGTCGATCTCGGTGACATAGACCCCGGAGCCGAGCATCCAGCCCCATTTCTGGATGCCGGCAGCGTAGGAGTACTTGGGTTCGGGTTGCCGGGTATCGGGGTTGGGCCACAGGTACTGATAGAAGCCGCCGCCGTTCTTGGCGACCTGGATCATGTCCTTGACCAGGAAGTGCCCCTGGGCGTCCTCCTTGTCCAGCATGTCGGTCCCTTCCAGCTTGCGATTGTGGGGCAGGACCAGGTTCGTGCCTTGGTAGTCGTAGACGAAGACGTAGTTGTTCCCGTCGAAGCGCAGCCGGCGCAGGATGTCCTTGGCGCGCTCCTTGGCGTCCTGATCGTCGGGGCCGGCCTCGGCGACGATCGGCGCGATCGCCGACTTGGCGGTCTCGACGACGTTCTTGACCGACTGCTTGCGCGCGTCGATGAGCATCTGGCGTTCTTCGGCCAGGGTCTTCTGGTTGTCCTCGATGCGATCGAGGATGGTGAGGGCGACCAGGCCGCTGGTGACGAGCATCAGAGGCACCAGCACAAGGGTCATGACCTTGGCTTGCAGGCCTAGTGACGACCAGCGACGGGTCAGGATATTGCGACTCATGACGAGTGAGACTCCTGCATCAAGGGATGTACGTTGTGAGCATCGTTTTCGGCAGAGGTTTCCATGCCACCATGCCGGGAAGCCGGGGGCAGGGCTCTCGCCTTGTTGTTGATTTTTTTGGCGTTACTGGCCCTTGCGGGGTCAAGGACGGGAAGTGGCGACTCGGGTCGCTGCCCCCTACCGGAAGAATATCGGCCGAGGGACGGCCGGGTTTAGGGTATGGAAGGGGAATCCATAAAAAAGCCCGGCCTGGGGGCCGGGCGGAATGCCGTGCGCGAGACGGGAATCGGTGGGGCTTTCGGTGGAGACGCTTCAGCCGCGGGCCAGATGCAACCCCGGGGCATGACCGAGGTTGGAAAGCATGCGCTCGCTGTACCAGTCGACGAAATCGATCACCCCGAACTCGTAGGTTTCGGAGTAGGGGCCGGGCTGGTAGGCCACGGAGTTGATGCCCCGCTGGTTTTCCTCGGCCAGGCGGCGGTCCTGGTCGTTGGTGGCGTCCCACACCCGGCGCAGTTCGTCGGGCTGGTAGTCGACGCCTTCGACGGCATCCTTGTGCACCAGCCACTTGGTGGTGACCAGGGTGCGCTGCGGTCCCAGCGGCAGGACCCGGAAGACCACTGCGTGATCGCCCATGAAATGGTTCCAGGAATTGGGCAGGTGGAGGATGCGCAGCGAGCCCATGTCGGGGCTGGTCAGTCGTCCCATCAGCTTCTGGCAGCCGGGCTGGCCGTCCAGGGTCATCGACACCGTGCCGTCGAGCAGCGGGGTGCGCGTCAGACGATTGCGCTTGCCGATGCGGGCGAGCTGCCAGGGCACGTCTTCCGCCTCCCAGTCAGCCTGCTTGCGGGCCACCAGCGCCTTGTAGGATTCGGTCGCGCGCGGGTCGTCGGTGTCGTCGAACTCCTGCAGGGAGTTGAGCAGTTCCGGATGGGCGCCGTTGCAGTGATAGCACTCGCGGTTGTTCTCGATCACCAGCTTCCAGTTGGCCTGCTCGACGATGCTCGATTCCGCGGCGACCTTCACCTCGTCCATGCGATAGGGCTCGAGATAGGTCTCGAGGGTGTTCAGGAAGTCATCGATGGCCGGGGGCTGCTCGGCGAGACTGATGAACAGGAAACCGCCGGCACTGCGCACGTGCACCGGCTTGAGCCCATAACTGGACAGGTCGAAGTCGTCGCCCATGTCGGTGCCGGCGAACAGCAGCCGACCGTCGAGCTCGTAGGTCCACTGGTGATAGGGGCAGACCAGCTTGGCTACCTTGCCCTTGTCCTTGACGCAGAGTCGCGAGCCGCGATGGCGACACACGTTGTGGAAGGCGTGAATCCGGCCTTCCGCTCCGCGGACGATGATGACCGAGTTGTCGCCGACCTCGACGGTGAGGAAGTTGCCCTTGGCGGGAATCTCGCAGGTCATGCCGGCGAACAGCCATTCCTTGGTAAAGATCTCCTGCATGTCGAGGGCGAACAGCCGCGGGTCATTGTAGAACGCCTGGGGCAGCGAAAAGTGCCGATCGCGTTCATGCAGCAGGTTGGCGGTGGTCTCCTTGACGTTGGCCAGCGGGTCGTCGAAGGCAGTCTGGGCTATCAGGTCCATGGCGTGGAATCCTCATGCATCGCGGCCTCCCCCGAGGACGGCGATTATGTTCGTTTGGGTCGAGAAATCGAGAGGCGTGGTACCGGCGGGCGACGTCCTGTTGTCACCTCGGCTTGTGCCGAGTGTGGCGGAGCGGCAGGGGGCGCGGTTGTCTGGAGGCGACTTGGCCCGGTATTCAGGGCGACGTGATGATCCCGGGGTGCCGGTGGCACGTGGCCTGATGGGCATGCACGCGTCGTTGCCAGACAAGTGGCTCGGCGCGCGCCTACCCAGAATTGCCGGTACGGCGATCCCTCGGGGCGAGGTCGAGGGCGGCGTCTCGGCCCTTGCGGCCATGGTTCCGGCAGCCCACGATCCGGCAGGCAGAGACAGCAATGACAATGAACTTTTTCAACCCGGTTACCACCCAGACCTGGACCAACGGCCGCCACCGGGTGCGCTGCGTCAAGGTGATCCAGGAAACCCTGGATGTGCGAACCTTCTGCTTCATGGCCGAGCAGCCGGTGCTGTTCTTCTTCAAGCCCGGGCAGTTCGTCACCCTGGAGCTGGAGATCGACGGCGAGCCGATCATGCGTTCGTACACCATCTCCAGCTCACCGTCGATTCCCTACAGCTTCTCGATCACCGTCAAACGTCTGCCCGACGGCAAGGTGTCCAACTGGTTGCACGACAATCTCAAGGTCGGCGACGAACTCGCCGTGCACGGACCGGTGGGCGACTTCAACGTCATCGATCACCCGGCCGACAAGGTGCTGCTGCTGTCCGGCGGAGTGGGCATTACGCCGTTGATGTCGATGACGCGCTGGTTCTTCGACACCAATGCCAACATTGACGTCGAGTTCGTCCACAGTGCGCGTTCGCCGGGCGACGTGATCTATCATCGCGAGCTGGTGCACATGTTCTCGCGCATTCCCGAGTTCAAGCTGCATGTGGTCTGCGAGAACAAGTCGGACATCGGCGAGGCATGGACCGGCTATCGGGGATTCCTGACCCAGGCGATGCTCGAGCTGATGGTGCCGGATTACCTCGAGCGCGAGATCTTCTGCTGCGGGCCGACGCCCTACATGAACGCCGTCAAGAAGATCCTGCGCGAAAATGGCTTCGACATGGCGCACTATCACCAGGAGTCGTTCGGCGCCACGCCGCTCGACGTGCGCGAGGACGTGCGCGAGCTCGCCGAGCAGGCCGAGGCGGAGGCCGAGGAGATCGATTACAGCGACATGCTCCAGATCGAGTTCTCCGGCACCGGCAAGAGCGTGCGCATCCAGCCCGGCGAGACGGTGCATGCCGCGGCCTCCAAGCTGGGGCTGCACATCCCCAAGGCCTGCGGCATGGGCATCTGCGGCACCTGCCGGGTGGGCCTCAAGGCCGGTGAGGTGGAGATGGACCACAACGGCGGGATCACCGACGAGGATATCGCCGAGGGCTACATCCTGTCCTGCTGCAGCCGGCCCAAGGGCGATCTGGTGGTGGATTTCTGAGCCGGGTCGGCTTCCCGGGGTTCACAGCACCCCTCATCGGTCCGGCGCTCCGGGACCTGTCGACGGATCAGGCGTTGGTAAACTCACTTCGATAGCCCCTTGTCAGAGCCAACTGCGATGCCCTGCCGGGAGCGGGCGCCGAACAGCCGGTGAAGCAGGCCGCGCAGCGCATCCTGGCGCCGGCTCGCCGGCGCGTCGCTCGGCCACAGGCCGGGCCGGAAGCCCGCCGCCTCGAAGCGGGCGATCAGCGCGACGTCGCGGCTGATGACGTGGATCGGCACGTCGCGGCTGGCCTTGTCGCCGGTGATCAGCGGGGCCGGCTGGTGATCGCCGAGCACGATCAGCAGCTGGTGCTCGCCCAGGTAGCGCTCGGCGAAGCCGGCCATCGCGGCCAGGGCATAGTCGATGGCGCGGATATAGTGGCGACGCACGTCCCCCGCGTCCTGCCACAGCACTTCCGGTGCCGGCCCGGCCGTCGCCCAGCGGTCGAAGCGCCGCCCCTCCTGCAGGTCATCCCAGTCATCCAGCAGCGGCAGAATCGGCGTCCAGGGCGCATGGCTCGAGATCATCGCCAGTTCGGTGAACAGCGGCCGTGACTGGCTGCGCCGGTAGTCCGCGAAGAACCGCCAGGTGTACTGGTCGGGCATGGTCACCCAGTTGAGCGCCGGTCCCCGGTAGGGGATGTCCCGGGCGGCCAGGCGGATGTCGTAGCCCAGCCGGCGACCGGCCGGCCAGGGCGCGGTGATCGCCGGCATGATGGCCACGCTCCTGTGGCCGGTCAGCCGGAAATCGTCGATCAGGGTCGGGCTGTCGCGCGTCAGCAATAGGTCGTAATGCCGCTGGCTGGTCAGCCACAGCCCGCTGATGACCGTGCCATGGGCCAGCCAGGACTGGCCGCCCTGTACCGGCGAGGTCAGCCGCGAGGTGGCGACGTGCAGGCCGGCGGCGTCGAAGCGGCGTTGCATGGCCGCCAGCCGGGGAGCGATGACGGGCCCATAGCGCGGGTCGAACAGCGCCGAGACCCCGTAGGACTCGATGAAGGCCAGGCTCACGTCGCGCCCGGCCAGCCCCGGCAGCGCTGCGGCCGGGCGGGCATGGCCATCGGCGAGCTGCTGCCGGAAGGTGGCCCAGGCCTGGCGGGTCTCCACGCCCTGCTGCCAGTGGCGCATGACCAGGGTCATCAGCGGGGTGGCAGCGTGACCCGACGCCGCCACGGGCAACGACAGCACGAGCAGGGCGACGAGCCGGCCACGACGCGGCGCGCTCGTCGCGGTCGGAAGCCGGCCCAGCAGATGCGCCCCGCCCCAGGTCAGCGCCAGGATGGCTGCCCCGGCGGCGCACAGGAGCAGCGGCGCAAGGAACTTACCGACATTATCGACCATCAGATGGTAGGCTGGGCCAACGAGGCTGGCATCCAGCAGCGGGTTGAAGGCGCGCCCCAGGCTCAGTCGGGACAGGTCATCGAGCAGGGCCAGCAGCGTCGCCAGCCCCAGTGCGCAGGCCGCCGGCCCCGGCCTGCGCCGGTGGCTGGCCTGGCCGGCGAGGCACAGCGCCAGGACCAGCCACAGCCCCTCGAGCGCCGGCCATCCGCCGCCGGTCATGGCGGGGGCCAGGCGACTCAGGGCGAGCAGCCAGCCTTCGACGACGACAAGAATCAACAGGCCTCGAGACAGGGGACGACTCCTCGCCGGTGACCGCCACCGGCCGGCATGGGGAAGGCCCATCATGGCGCGAACGCGCAGCGAGTGCCAAACCGCTATATTGTGGGCAGTGAACGGAAGGGACGCATTGTCAATTTTGGGAATGAGGAACGCCCATGAATGTGTGGCACTATCTGGCGCTGGGGCTCGCGTGCGCGGGCCTGCCGGTGGCCAATGCCCAGGAAACGCCCTCTGGCGGAACGGATTCGGCGCCGGCCAGGGCCGCCGAGCAGGTTCCGCTTTCGTCGCCGGACCAGTCCCCCCGCGAGGACTGGACACCCCAGGCGCTGTTCGAGCATGTCGTCGAGCGGGCCCGCAAGCTTGCCGACGGCGACTATCAGGCCCCGCAATCCAGGCTGCCTGCCTTTCTCAAGGAGCTCGATCACAACACCTACAGTGACATTCGCTTCCGGCCCGAGCATGCCCTGTGGCGGGATGACCGGCTCTTCGAGGTCCAGTTCTTCCACCCCGGCTTTCTCTACGACAACCCGGTCGAGATGCACGTGCTCAAGGGCGGCCGCATCGAGGATCTGGCCTTCGACCCCGGCATGTTCGAATACCGCGGCGAGTCGGCGGCGCTGAAGGAAAAGGTGGAGAAGATCGATCCCGCCAAGCTGGGCTTCGCCGGCCTGCGGCTGCACTATCCGGTCAACACGCCGGACTACAAGGACGAGATCGCCGTCTTCCTGGGCGCCTCCTACTTCCGGCTGGTCGGGCGCGGGCAGCGCTACGGCCTGTCCGCCCGCGGGCTGGCGGTGGATACCGCGACCCAGGGCGGCGAGGAGTACCCGGCCTTCCGGGCCTTCTGGCTGGTACGCCCGGAGCCCAATGCCTCGACCATGACCCTGCTGGCGCTGCTCGACAGCCCCTCGGTCACCGGCGCCTACCGGTTCGATGTGCATGCCGGTCGCCAGACCGTGGTGGATGTCGATGCCCGGCTGTTCGCCCGCCAGGATGTCGGCAAGCTCGGCGTCGCGCCGCTGACCAGCATGTTCCTGCACGGCGAGAACAGCCTGGAGGACTTCGACGACTACCGGCCCGAGGCACACGATTCCGATGGCCTGCTCATGAACACCTCGAGCGGGCAGTGGATTCGCCGGCCGCTGTCCAACCCGCCGTCGCTGAACGTCACCCAGCTGCGCGACACCAACCCGCGCGGCTTCGGCCTGATGCAGCAGGACCGCGACTTCGAGCACTACCTGGACCTGGATGCCGCCTACCAGCGCCGTCCCAGCCTGTGGGTGGACCCGCTCGAGGGCGACTGGGGCGAGGGCGGCGTCGAGCTGGTCCAGATCCCCACCGAGCGCACCATCCACGACAACATCATCTCCTACTGGGTGCCGGATACGCCCTTCAAGGCCGGCCAGACCCGCCATTATCGCTACCGCCTCGCCACCCGGGACGCCACCGTGCCCGGCGAGACGCTGGGCCGCGCGATCCGCATGCGCAACGGCTGGGCGGCGGACCCGGGGCAGGCCGAGCCGCCGCCGCACACCCTGCGGCGCTTCATCGTCGACTTCCGCGGCGGCGAGCTGGACGGGCTGGATGCCTCTCAGCCGGTGCAGGCCGATCTCGACGTGAGCCAGGGCAAGGTCAGCGATCTGCGCGTCCGGCCACTGCCCGACGGCGACACCTGGCGAGCCGCGTTCACGCTGGATCCGCAAGGCGAGTCCGCCGACATGCAGCTGTCCCTGACGCTGCGGGGACAGCGGCTGACCGAAACCTGGAGCTACCTGTGGAATCCCGATGTCCTATGAAACGGATCCCCGCGCCCCGGGGGTGAGCCAGGGCGCGGACACGTCCCCCGATGTCGCGCTTCAGGAACGGCCGGAGTCGGCCTCGTCGTCGACCGCCAGGCCCGCTGCCGAAGCGCCCACGGCCGATCGCTCGACCCCGCCGGCCCAGCGCATGCCGATGCTGGGCCTGCGGCGGCTGGTGTTCTTCACCCTGGCGATCGTGACCAGCCTGCAGGGTGCCTACATGATGTTCGACATCCTGCGCGCCAACGGCCTGACGGTGCTGGAAGGCGCCATCCTGGGCCTGTTCGTGTGCATGTTCGCCTGGCTGACGATGTCGTTCTGGTCGGCGATCGCGGGCTTTCTGGTCGTCATCGCCCGGCGTGACCCGCTGACCCTCAAGCGCGCCGCGCCGCTGTCGGAAACCCTCGACCCGAACCGCCGCATCGCCCTGGTGATGCCGGTCTACAACGAGGACACGGCCCGGGTGATCGCCGGGCTCGAGGCGACCTGCCACTCGCTGGCGGCCACCGGCAAGGCCGACGCCTTCGACGTCTTCCTGCTCAGCGACACCACCGACTCGGAAATCGCCGACGCCGAGCGCCGCGCCGCCGCAGCGCTGAGCGAGCGTATGCCCGGCGGGCTGACGCTCTACTACCGCCGTCGTGAGCGCAACATCGGCCGCAAGGTCGGCAACCTGGCGGAGTTCTGCTGCCGCTGGGGCGACGCCTACGAGAGCATGATCGTACTCGACGCCGACAGCGTGATGGGCGGGGCGACCCTGGTGCGCCTGGCGGCGACCATGCAGGCCAACCCACGGCTGGGGCTCTTGCAGACCGTGCCGCTGCCGGCGCGCTCCAACACCCTGTTCGGGCGCTTCCTGCAGTTCGCCGCCACGCTCTACAGCCCCATGCTGGCGGCCGGGCAGAGCGTCTGGCAGGGCGATACCGCCAACTACTGGGGGCACAACGCCATCATTCGCATCACGGCCTTCGTCGAGCATTGCGGGCTGCCGCCGCTGCCGGGCAAGGCCCCGCTGGGCGGCGAGATCCTCAGTCACGACTTCGTCGAGGCCGCACTGCTGCGCCGCGCCGGCTGGGAGGTGCGTCTGCACGCCGGGGTCGAGGACAGCTACGAGGAACTGCCCGGCAACATGGTCGACTACGCCAAGCGCGACCGGCGCTGGTGCCAGGGCAACATGCAGCACCTGCGCCTGCTGTTCGCCCACGGCCTGCACCCCATCAACCGCCTGCACTTCCTGCTCGGCGCGCTGGCCTACATGGCCTCGCTGCTGTGGCTGATCATGCTGGGGTTGAGCACCGTGGATGCGGTGGTACGCGCGGTGGCCAAGGTGCGCTTCTTCAACGAGGGCTACCAGCTGTTTCCGGAGTGGCCGGAGTCCAAGGTGGCGATGATCGCCTCGCTGCTGGTGATCACCGTGCTGATGCTGTTGCTGCCCAAGCTGCTGGGCGTGATCGTGGCGCTGGCCCAGCGGCGTCGCGAATTCGGCGGCGGCCTGCGCCTGACGCTGAGCGCCCTGCTGGAGGTGGTGTTCTCGATCCTCATCGCGCCGCTGATGATGGCCTTCCACGCCTGGTTCGTGGTCAGCGTGCTCGCCGGGCGAACCGTGTCGTGGAGCTCCCAGGTGCGGGGCGGGCGGCTGATTCCCTGGCGCGTGGCCTGGCGACGGACCGGGGCGATGACCCTGCTGGGCCTGCTGTGGGGGGCGATCAGCTACCACTACGCGCCGCTGTTCTTCTGGTGGCTGTCGCCAGTGCTGCTGGGCATGATCGCCTCGGCGCCGCTGTTGCGCTACACCAGCAGCATCAAGGCGGGCGAGTGGCTGGCACGTCATCGGCTGGTGTGCATTCCCGCCGAGGTGATGCCACCCGGCGTGCTCAGTGATCTTGCCGAGCGCGAGACGCAGCCGATGGCCGAGCGTGACGTCGCCGCCGAGCGGCTGCTGCCCGGCTTCGAGCGGCGGCGCAGCATGCCCATTCAGTCGCTGGCGGCGCCCTGGGGGCTGGGGGGAGCGAAGCCCCCCTCCACCGAGAGCGCTTAGGCGGTTGGGGTCTATACAAATTTCCACAAATAACTTCATGATATAAGTCATGGCGGTCAAAATGCGGACTGAATCTTCTTCAGCCGCAGGACCGCCATGTCTCCCGATGCCTGGATTTCGCTCGCGACCGTCACCCTCGTGTTCCTGTTGATGGGCACGACGCGGATCGGCGCCGACATGATCCTGCTCGGCGGCGTCATCGCCCTGCTGACACTGGGCGTGATCGGCCCGGAGCAGGCGCTGGCCGGATTTTCCAACGATGGCCTGTTCACCGTGGCGTTCATGTACGTGCTGGTGGCCAGCATCCGCGAGACCGGCGGCATGGACCTGATCATCCGCTACGTGCTGGGACGGCCGCGCGGCGAGGGCGGGGCGCTGGCGAGACTGCTGATTCCGGTGGCAACGATGAGCGCCTTCCTCAACAACACCCCGGTGGTGGCCACCTACATCCCGGCGGTGCTGAGCTGGAGCCGACGGCGCGGCATGAAGGCCCAGCGCTTGCTGATGCCGCTGAGCTTCGCCTCGATCCTCGGCGGTACCTGCTCGCTGCTGGGCACCAGCACCAACCTGGTGGTCAACGGCCTGCTGTCCACGCGTTATCCTGACGCCTCGCTGAAGCTGTTCGATATCGCCTGGGTCGGCGTGCCGGTGGCGCTGGTGGGGCTGGCCTACCTGCTGCTGGTCGGGCGCCGGCTGCTGCCCGAACGCCGCACTGCCACCCAGGTCTTCGAGAACCCCCGCGAGTTCACCATCGAGATGGCGGTCGATCCGGACGGTCCGCTGGTCGAGAAGACCGTCGAGGAAGCCGGCCTGCGTCACCTGAGCGGGCTGTTCCTGGTCGAGATCGAGCGTGACGGCAACGTGGTCAGCGTCGTCGGCCCGGGGGAAACCCTCAAGGCCGGCGACAAGCTGGTGTTCGCCGGGACCCGCGAGGCGGCCATCGAGCTGCAGCAGTTCCGCGGCCTGCGCCCGTCGAGCCTCGGCGAGTCGAGCCTGAAGAAGGACTTCCGCGAGCGCCGGCTGGTCGAGGCGGTGGTGTCCGACCAGTGCCAGTTCATCGGCCGCTGCATCCGCGAGGGCCACTTCCGTACCCTCTACGGCGCCGCGGTGCTGGCGGTGTGCCGCAACGGCGAGCGCGTCGACGGCAACCTGGGCCAGGTGCGCCTGCAGCCGGCCGACGTGCTGCTGCTCGAGGCACGGCCGCCATTCATCGAACGCCATCGCCAGTCGCGGGACTTCCTGCTCGTCAGCTCGCTCAACGGCCAGGCGCGGCCGGTGCACGAGAAGGCCTGGCTGGCCTGGTCGATCCTGGCGGGCGTGGTGGCGCTGGCCAGCTTGGGCGTGCTGAGCATGCTCAATGCGGCGATGCTCGGCGCTCTGGCCAGCCTGCTCAGCGGCTGCTGCTCGGTGAGTGCGGCCAAGCGCGGCATGGACACCCAGGTGCTGCTGACCATCGGCGCCTCCTTCGGCCTGGGCGCGGCGCTGGAGAGCTCCGGCGCGGCGGCGGCCGTGGCCCAGCAGGCGATGGCACTGGCCGGCGGCAATCCCTATCTGCTGCTGATCGGCGCCTATGTGCTGGTGGCGCTGCTCACCGAGGTGGTGACCAACAACGCCGCGGCGGTAATCGCCTTTCCCATCGTCACCGCCAGCGCCGAGAGCCTGGGGGTGAGCGTCATGCCGTTCACCGTCGCGGTGATGTTCGCCGCCTCGGCGAGCTTTTTGACCCCGCTGGGCTACCAGACCAACCTGATGGTCCATGGCCCGGGCGGCTATCGCTTCGGCGACTTCCTGCGCGTCGGGGGGCCGCTGAGCGTGCTGGTGGGGATCACCTCGCTGCTGCTGATCCCACGGATCTGGCCGTTCTAAATCGTGAATGCTGGTCCTCACAGTAATGGGTGCCAGGTGTTTCTGGTGCGATTTCTCGGGTCAGGTGGCTCAAGAGATAAAGTCCCTCAGGCCAATGGCTGTGCCCCGATTCAACATTGATATGGCCGACATTGGCGATAATATGGCAGATGCTTCCCCAGGCATTGGCGAAGTGTTCTATTCGCTGTCTAGATGCCGACCAATCGTTGGTCGATCCCACCACCAGGCTCGTAAAAGGTAACGGGGTTCCGGGGATGGGGGCAAAGGCTTTCAGGTTTCTCCTTGCCGGCCCTTGTTCTACATCGGCGGGGGCCACCAGCATGGCTGCGGCTATTTTGTATGTGAACGCTGATCGCGTAGTCCAATGGGCAATGCTGATACAGCCCAGGCTATGTGCGATGAGCACTATCGGTCCTTCGAGTCTGGAAACGGCACGCTCGATCGCCTCAATCCAATCATCGAAGCGGGGCAGATCCCAGTCAGTCACCTGGATGCGCGAGGCTTGGGGTAGAACGGCTTGCCAATGGCTTTGCCAGTGGTCTGAACCTGAGCCTTTCCATCCGGGTACGATAAGATAGTGGCATTTTTCATTAATAATTATTGCCATGTCATGCCTCCCGTAGCCAAGTTTAGGAGCCGACTAGATCCCAGTGTTGATTCTTTGAATCAAGAGATAAAAAGGGACGGTCTCCCTTGATAGTAACTCGTTCACCGCGCCTGGTCTTTCCGGCATAGTCGAATAATGCTCGGTGCTGAACGCAGCGATTGTCCCAGAAGGCAAGCGAGTTATTGCGCCAGCTAAAGCGTGTTGTGAACTCCGGGGTCTCCTGATGCCGATAAATAAACTCCAGCAGCGCTTCGCTTTCCGACGGGGTCAGTTCGAGAATTTCGGCGGTAAATCCACGGTTGACAAAAAGCCCCTTGCGGCCCGTTTCCGGGTGGGTGCGCACCACCGGATGAATGGCTTCCGGGTATTCGCTGCCATTGGCATAACCGAAGCATTCGCGATTCTGAGGACGCTGATTGCCGTAGCGATAGCGGTAATTGGCCTCTCCGGAATGGCGGGCGGTAAGTCCTTCCAGAAAACGCTGCATGGCCGGCGAAAGAGCTTCGAAGGCGGCGTAGCTACTGGCGAATAGCGTGTCGCCTCCGGCGGCTGGCACTTCCTTCAGATACAGGATGCTGCCCAATGGCGGCTGCTCGTCGCAGGAAACGTCTGAATGCCAGTCATTGCCGTTGACGGCTCGCTTTCCTGCCTTGACCTCGCGGGGATTGTCCGATGAATCCTTGTTCGCCTCGATCGGAAAAATTTCCGGGTAACCCTCGGGACCGCTGACCATCGGGTGGATGTGAAGTTCACCGAAATGCTTGCCCAGGGCAATGTGCTGATCACGCGTCAGGTGCTGGTCGTGAAAGAAAAGTACCTGATAATCGAGAAACGCTTTATGAATCTCGCGCCACTGCAGTGGTGTCAATTCACTGCTCAGGTCAAGGCCTTGAATTTCTGCACCGATATGTCCGGCGCTTGGAATGACTCGAAACGATTGATAGCTCATGGTGTGATTGCCTCGCAACGTTCTGGTGGAGATAACGGATGCCGGATAGCTGAAGCCTTGGTGTCTATCCTTGATCGAATTGGACGCGTTGAAAAATACCGATATTCGATTAGCTAATCAGCCACTGGCAGATTATGTAACTGCGCGAAGCCAACCCATATTTTTTGAAAAGCATTGCGAAATAAGTGATTGGCTGGCGGTTGTGGCAGCTCGATAGGCTGTCAGTTCTGATGAAGATGCATTTACCAGGAGACGATATGACAGACGCGAACATGACACGGCCAACCCGCTATCGACTATTCACGGCCGGCCTGGTTTCGCTTGGCGTAGCGGGCATGGGGTTGGCGGCTTGCGCTCAGGCTCAGGCTGCCGAGACGGTCCGTATCGCCGAGCAGTACGGCATCGTCTATCTTCCGCTGCACGTCATTCGTGACCAGGGCCTGTTGAAGAAGGAGGCCAGGCAGGCCGGCATCGAGCTCGATGTCGAGTGGAAGCAGCTTTCAGGGGGCGCCAACGTCAACAATGCGCTGCTTTCCGACAGCATCGACATCGCCGCCGCCGGGGTAGGGCCGCTATTGACGGCCTGGGATCGCACCCGAGGCAGCCTCGACGTCAAGGCGATTGCCTCGCTGGGCAACTTTCCGACCTATCTGGTCACCAATAACCCCGACGTCAAGACGCTGGCCGACTTCAGCGAGCACGATCGCATTGCCGTGCCGGCGGTCAAGGTCTCGGTTCAGGCGCGCTTTCTGCAGATGGCAGCTGCCAAGGCATTCGGGCAGCAACACTACGCCAAGCTGGATGACCTGACCGTGTCGTTGCCGCATCCGGACGCCACCAATGCGTTGGTGAGCGGCGGCACTGAACTGACGGCGCACTTCTCCAACCTGCCCTATCAGTATCAGGAACTGGCGGACCCCGATGTGCACAAGGTGCTCGATTCCTACGACATCCTGGGCGGGCCGGTATCGCCGGTACTGCTCTATGCCACGGCCGCCTATCGCAAGAATAACCCCGAGCTCTATCAGGCGTTTCTCGACGCGCTGCAACAGGCCAGCGAATTCATTGCCGATCATCCGGCCGAAGCAGTCGCGACCTACAAGCGAGTGACCGGTTCAAAGCTCGATAACGATTTCCTCGAGGACATCATTACCGACGATGCGATCAACTTCTCGCCGGTACCGAACAATACTTATCCCTTGGCGAAATTTCTGCATGACGTAGGCGCCATTCGGCATTCACCGGCCTCTTGGAAGGACTACTTCTTCCCCGAGGCGCATGACTGGGAAGGGAGTTGACATGGCCACCCTCGACGCTTTCAAGAAGCCCGACACACTCAAGACGCCCGACGCGCTCGCGCCACGGCCAGCCGCCGAGGCGCCGCAACAGACGCCGTCGCCGCCGGAACAGCCGCGGCTGGCGGTGGATAACGTAAGCCTCGAGTACCGCACGGCGCGACATGTGGTCAAGGCCGCTCAGCAGGTCAGTTTCAATGTGCAGGAGGGCGATCGTTTCGTGCTGCTGGGGCCATCGGGTTGCGGCAAGTCGACACTGCTCAAGGCGGTGGCCGGCTTTCTTGCCCCGGTGGAGGGCGAGATCCGACTCGATGGACGCTCGATCCACGCCCCCGGGCCGGATCGTATCGTGGTATTTCAGGAATTCGATCAACTGCCGCCCTGGAAGACCGTCAAGCAGAATGTGATGTTTCCGCTGCTCGCGTCCAGGACCCTGGCGCGGGATGCCGCCGAGACTCGCGCTCTGGAAACCTTGGAAAAGGTCGGCCTGTCGGGCTTCGCTGATGCCTATCCGCATACCCTGTCTGGTGGCATGAAGCAACGCGTGGCGATCGCCCGGGGGCTGGCCATGCAGCCACGTATACTGCTGATGGACGAGCCCTTCGCCGCACTCGACGCCTTGACCCGACGCAAGATGCAGGAAGAGCTACTGGCCTTGTGGGATGACGTGCACTTCACCCTGTTGTTTGTCACTCATTCTATCGAGGAGGCTCAGGTCATCGGCAACCGTATCCTGCTGCTGTCGCCTCATCCGGGGCGTGTCCGTGCCGAGCTTGGCTGCGAGGAGGATACCTTGAACAACCATGGTAGCGAGGCGACGCGAGCACGTACTCAGCGGATTCATCAACTGCTCTTTGAGCATCAAGCGAAAGCCGACGATGCGGTAACGCGGGAGGCTCGATCATGACGCTACGTTCCGTGCCCGCCGAAGAACGGGGGGAAAGGCCTGACCGGCTCTATGAGCTGCCGCCGATCGATACCCGCGATCTGATGGCCCAACGCAGCCGCTGGCAGCACCTATGGGGTCTGCCGGCCGTGCGCAAGGCGCTGATCCTGGTGGGGCTCGTGCTGCTTTGGGAAGGCGCGGCTCGCTATCAAGGCAATCCGCTCATGTTGCCCGGCGCGAGTGCCACGGTACGGGCACTATGGGACGGTCTCTTCGCTGGCCCGTTGCTGGCGCGCATCGGCGTATCACTGAGTGTGTTGATCAAGGGCTACGCCCTGGGATCGCTGTTGGCGCTGGGGCTGACCACCCTGGCGGTATCGACGCGCATTGGTCGAGATCTGTTGACGACGCTGACCTCCATGTTCAGCCCGCTGCCGGCGATTGCCCTGTTACCGCTGGCATTGCTGTGGTTCGGGCTGGGCGAAGCCAGTCTAATATTCGTGCTGATTCATTCGGTATTGTGGGCCATGGCGGTGAACATTCATGCCGGCTTCCAGGGGGTGAGCGAGACCCTGAGGATGGCGGGGCGAAACTACGGCCTGCGTGGGCTGCGGTATGTGGCGCTGATCCTGATCCCGGCCGCCTTGCCGTCACTGCTGGCGGGGTTGCGTATCGGCTGGGCCTTCGCCTGGCGCACGCTGATCGCCGCCGAACTGGTGTTCGGCGCTTCCTCGGGTGGCGGCGGGCTGGGCTGGTATATCTTCCAGAACCGTAACGAACTCTACACCGACAAGGTATTTGCCGGTCTGGTGGTGGTGATCGTGATCGGCCTGCTGGTCGAGAACCTGATCTTCGATACCTTCGAACGGCTGACCGTCAGGCGCTGGGGAATGGTGCGGGGACAATAACGTTGTTTTTTCAGGAGTATCAGGTCATGCCACTGACTCGCGTCGTCGACTATTTCAACGCTCATCTCGATGACTTCAACGTACATGCCAGCTTGAATCGTTACGCTCGGTTCTATTATGACAAGGGGCGGGTGTGGGCACGGCTGGCCGATCATGTAATTTATCCCTGCTTGCAGCCAATCCTGGAGCTGGAGAATATGCAGCCAGCCGCCTACGAGGGACGGCTCGACATACGGACCGATCAGGGCCAGCCGCTCTCGACCGAGGCGCTCTATTTCCTGACCTGGAATACGGAGGATGTGGTCTTTCTGGATCGCTTCCTGAGGACGCTGCAGGCGCTGGAATTTCTCAACAGCCACTCGGATTCGTCCCGGCCATTGATCGTTTCCGTTCACAGCCGGCATATTCAGGCTGTCGGGTCCTCGCACGGCGCGGTATTCGAGAGCTTACTGGAGCGTTTGGGCCTGCGACCGTCGCGGATCATTCTGCGTCAGCGTGGTAAGGCGTTGCTGGGTGACCCGCACGCGCGCGAGGCGGCGGTCAGTTTCCATCGCCGCGGGTACGCCTTGCTGGCCGATGAGCTTCCGCTTGAATTGGCGAGCGATGTCTGGTTACGCCTTCATGAGCTTGGCGTGCGCTGGGCCACACCGCAGGGGCTGGCAAGGGCCTCGTTAGAAGACGAGGCAATAGGCGACTCAAGGCTGGCGCATTGGTTAAACGATGCGCACCGCAGCGGCATCGCGAGCTGGTGGCCGAATATTCACCGGCGTGACGATCTGGCGCGCCTCAGGCGTCTTTCGCTGGGCTTTGTCAGCGGGCCGATAGTCGACGAAATGGCCGCTGATCTTGTTCGCCCGGCTTCTGGGCTGGCGGCGCGCTAACGATTCAACATGCGCGGTCAGCCGAAACGCTAACGGCGCCCGGCAAGGACGCCGTTAGCGTTCCGTGATGAGCACCACGCTCTGTCAGCGATCGCTATGTCGCGACGGCTCGGCGAGGTGTCTCGGCCGATACCTCTTCCTGTTGCCTGTCGCCGTCAGCCTGCGACACGGCGGTCTCGTACCAGTGGATGGTGAGCGCTTGCATGGCGACGGTCTCGCCCACGGCGAGGTTCAAGTGGGCGGCATCGCGACGCGACAACTCGACCTCGAGAATCGACTTGTCGAGCAGCTCGACCGGATCGAGTGGGGCGATCTCGAACTGATAGGTGCCGCCCATCGGCTGGATATGATGCACACGGCCGCGTGGCAGACCGGCGGCTTCAGGTGTGGCTTGCGGTCGTAACAGTGCGATGTCGTGGGGGCGAACATACCCGGTGATGGACGCGCCCTTCGCCACGCTCGGCGTGTCTTCGCCCAGTGGCAACTGCCAGTCGCCGGACAACAGTCTGCCATTGCTAATGTGGCCTTTCAGGACATTCACGTTACCGATGAAGGTCGAGACGAATGGAGTAGCTGGGTGATCGTAGATCTCCTCGGGGGTGCCCACCTGCTCGATGCGGCCCTTGTTCATCACCACGATGCGGCTGGCGACTTCCATGGCCTCCTCCTGGTCGTGGGTCACGAACAGGCTGGTGACGTGCAATTCGTCATGTAGATGACGCAGCCAGCGGCGTAGCTCCTTGCGTACGCTGGCATCGAGTGCCCCGAACGGTTCGTCGAGCAGGAGATAGCGCGGCTCGATGGCCAGTGCCCGCGCCAGCGCGATGCGCTGGCGTTGTCCGCCAGACAGCTGGGCGGGGAAACGATCGGCCAGCCACCCCAGTTGAACGAGCTCGAGGAGTTCGTGAACCTTGTGGCGAATGGCCTGTTCGGAAGGTCGTTCCCGGCGCGGCCGCGAGCGCAGGCCGAAGGCGACATTCTCGAAGACCGTCATATGCCGGAACAGGGCATAGTGTTGGAAGACGAAGCCGACCTCGCGGCGCTGGATATGCGCATGGGTCATGTCCTCGCCATCGAGCAGGACCGCGCCTTCGTCGGGAAATTCCATCCCGGCGATGACGCGCAGCAGCGTAGTCTTGCCGCACCCAGACGGCCCCAGCAAGGCGATGAGATCACCGCTCTCGACGTCCAGATTGATATCGTCGAGTGCCGTGAAGGCTCCGAAGCGTTTGGTAATAGCGCGTGCGGTGATGCTCATGTCGGCGAGGCCTCCAAATCATAAAGGGCATGAGAACGGCTGGCGCGCCATTCCACGAAGGCCTTGGCGGCCAGGGTTACCAGCGCCAGCAAGGCGAGCAGCGAAGCCACGGCGAAGGCGGCCGCGTACTGGTATTCGTTGTAGAGAATCTCGATATGCAACGGCATCGTGTTGGTCTCGCCGCGGATATGCCCCGAGACTACGGAGACGGCACCGAATTCACCCATCGCCCGTGCACTGCAGAGGATGACGCCATACATGAGCCCCCACTTGACGTTGGGCAGCGTGACACGCAGAAACGTCTGCCAGCCCGAGGCACCCAGCGACAGCGCCGCTTCTTCCTCGGCACGCCCCTGGGCCTCCATGACCGGAATCAGCTCACGGGCGACGAAGGGGAAGGTGACGAAGAGTGTCGCTAGCACCAGGCCGGGCAGCGCGAAGACGATATTGATGTCATGGGCATCGAGCCACGGCCCCAGCCAGCCATGTGCCCCATAGAGCAGGATGTAGATCAGTCCGGCGATCACCGGCGAGACGGCAAAGGGCAGGTCGATCAGCGTGACCAGAAGGCTCTTGCCGCGAAAATCGAACTTGGTGACTGTCCAGGCTGCGGCCACCCCGAACACCAGGTTCAGCGGTACGGCGACGGCCGTTACGATCAGGGTGAGATAGATGGCGTGCAAGGCCGCCGGATCGGACAGCGCACTCATGTAGGTTCCGAATCCCTTGGCCAGGGCCTGGGTCATCACCGCGATCAACGGCAAAACCAGAAAGACCAGCAGAAAGCCCAGTGCCACTCCGGTCATCACAATCCGTGGCCACGCTGCTTGCCTGGCGTCAGTCGGCCGTGCATGCGCGGTGGGTGACGAACCGTTGACGGTAGTGATCTTCATTGACAGATCTCCTTGGCTACGCGGCGTGGCGATTGGTGCGCCACCATTGAAGACCGTTGATGCACAGCAGGATGACGAACGACAGCACCAGCATCGCGGCGGCGATGGCGGTGGCCTCGGCATATTCGAACTGCTCGAGCTTGGTGACGATCAGCAGCGGCGCGATTTCCGAGACCATGGGCATGTTGCCGGCGATGAAGATGACCGAGCCGTACTCCCCGACGCCACGGGCGAAGGCCAGGGCGTAACCGGTCAGCAGCGCCGGCCAGAGTTCGGGCAGAACGACGCGCCGGAAGGTGGTCCAGCGATTGGCGCCGAGGCTGACCGCCGCTTCCTCGAATTCGGGGTCGAGATCCTCGAGGATCGGTTGCACGGTGCGAACCACGAACGGCAAGCCGATGAAGATCAGCGCCACGACGATCCCCGCCGGCTGATAGCCGATCTGCAGCCCCAGCGGCTGCAGCCACTGGCCGATCCAGCCGGTCGGGGCATAGATCGCGGTCAGCGCGATGCCCGCCACGGCCGTGGGTAGGGCGAACGGCAGATCGACCAGGCCATCGATGAGCTTGCGCCCGGGAAATGGGTTGCGAACCAGCACCCAGGCCACCAGCAGGCCGAACACGGCGTTGATGGTGGCGGCGATCAGCGAGGCCCCGAAGCTGGTCTGCAACGCCGCGACGACCCGCGGTGCGCTCACTGTGTCCCAGAAACGCCCCCAGCCCAGTTCCGAGGTCTCGATGAAGACCGCCGAGAGGGGGATCAGCACGATCAGGCTCAGATACACCACGGTGTAGCCGACACTCAGGCCGAAGCCGGGCATCAGCGAAGGGCGTCGCCACGCCAAGACACTCATAGCGGTACCTCGCTGCTGTGCGCGTTGATGGGGCATGCAACGTCAGGACGCCGAGCCATCCCATGGCCCGGCGTAAACACGAAGGGCGTCATGATCATCCCTGGGGTTGATAGATCTGATCGAAGACGCCGCCATCATCGAAGAACTTGGCCTGAGCCTTCTCCCAGCTGCCGAATTTTTCCTCCACCGTGAAGGTGTCGACGTCGGCATAGCGATCGCTGAACTCGGCGAGAATGTCATTGTCGCGGGGGCGGTAATAGTTCTCCGCGGCAATTTTCTGGGCCTTGGGTTCAAACAGCTTTTCCAGATAGGCCGTGGCAACTTTCGTGGTGCCGTGTTTCTTGGCATTGGCGTCGACCACCGCAACCGGGGTCTCGACCAGCACCGTCTTCTTGGGTACCACGATGTCGAACTGATCTGGCCCCAGTTCCTCGGTGGCCAGCAGCGCCTCGTTCTCGTAGGTGATCAAGACGTCACCGATATGGCGCTGGACGAAGGTATTGGTCGCCCCCCGCGCGCCGGAATCCAGTACCGGGACGTTCTTGTACAGCTTGTTGATGTAGTCCCGGGCTTTGTCTTCACTGCCGTATTGATCCAGTGCCCACCCGTACGCTGCCAGGAAGTTCCAGCGCGCGCCGCCCGAGGTCTTGGGGTTGGGGGTGATGACCTGGACATCCTCGCGCACCAGGTCGTCCCAGTTGTGAATATCCTTGGGGTTGCCTTCGCGAACCAGGAACACCTGAACGGTGGTATAAGGGGCCGAGTTATAAGGTAGTTCCGATTGCCAGCCGGGCTCGATCAGATTGGAGTTCTCGACGATACCCTGAATGTCCACCGAGACCGCGAGAGTGGCAACGTCGGCGGGCGAGCCATCGATGATCGAGCGTGCCTGCCCGCCGGAACCGCCATGCGACTGCTTGACCTGAAGGGTGTCGCCGGTCTGCTCCTTCCAGTAATCCTCGAACCAGGCGTTGTACTGCTTGTAGAGCTCCCGCGTGGGGTCGTAGGAGACATTGAGCAGTTCGATATCCTTGGCCAGCGCGCTTCCCGAGAGGATCGAGGACCCCAGGACGCCCAGGGCCAGCCAGTGCTTGATGGTCGGTGAAAGATGCAGCATGAGAACTCCTTTCTTGCGGATGCAGTGACGCATGAGGCCAGCTGGATGATTGGCTTGATGAGATATCAGTATCTAACCGCAAGGAGGGCGATTCATGAACGAATAAAAAAAGGATTGTTTATCGCAGAAAAGAATATTGGCTAGCCGCCCAGCGCTGGGCTCAATGCACGCTGCACGGTTTCGGGATCGAGATCGTTGTGGCACAGCTGGAGGAACTGGTAGGCGAAGCTGCGCAGGAAATGGCCTCGCCGCAGGGCGATGTAGGTCGTATTGCATGGAAATAGGTGTGAAGCGTCGATCAATTTCAGGCCATGGTCGCGCTGGGCGTGAAACGCGACCGAGGCGATCAGGCCGACGCCCATGTCGAGCTCGACATAGGTCTTGATGACGTCGGCATCCAATGCCGTGAGTACGACGTCGGGAGAGACGTTGGCTTCGGCAAAGGCTTGGTCGATTCGGGCGCGACCGGTGAATCCTTCGTGATAGGTGACGATCGGGTAGTCGGCGATACGCTCTAGCGTCAACTTGACCTCGCGCGTCAACGGGTGGGTCTCGGGAACAATCACGCCGTGATACCAGTGGTAGAAAGGAAAACAGACGAATTGCTGTCCCTCTTGGTGCAAGGCTTCGGTGGCTATGCCCAGGTCCACCTTGCCAGCCTTGAGAAGAGACACGATTTCACCGGGGCTGCATTGGTGCAGTTCCAGATGGACCTTGGGAAATGCCTCCTTGAAGCGAGCTATTACCGGTGGAAGTGCATAACGCGCTTGAGTATGTGTGGTCGCGATGGCCAAGCTGCCCTGGTCCTGATGGGCGAGCTGATAGGCTGAGCGCTTGAGGTTCTCGACATCCAGCAGAATGCGCTCGATGGTGTCCACAAGCGACTTGCCAGCTAACGAGAGACCCAAGATGCGCTTTCCCCGGCGCTCGAACAATTCGACGCCCAACTCGTCTTCCAGATCGCGTATGTGCTTGCTGGCCCCCGATTGGGAAGTGAAAAGAGCGTTGGCCGCTTCCGTGAGGTTGAAACTCTGTCGCACCGTCTCGCGTACGATGCGAAGCTGCTGGAGATTCATGGTCTTCCCTAACGGCTAAGTATTAGTGGGAATATAAAACCTATTTTTTATTACTATAAATAGGTTTTCTTGATATCCATATCAAAATGCACACCATGTGACGTCGGTGGGTAGAAGCTGTCCCGCCCCTGAAATTTGCTCAAGGAGAATGGCATGGCACGCGAGCCATTGGTGATCGAATCCCGCCACGGGCAGGCGGCGGACGCCGCACTGATTCTGCTGCACGGCCTGGGGGCCGACGGCGGCGACTTCGAGCCGCTGGTGCCGGCGCTCGGCCTGCCGCGGGAGCTGGCCCTGCGGGTGGTGCTGCCGCACGCGCCGAGCCGGCCGGTGACCGTCAACGGCGGCATGCGCATGCCGGCCTGGTACGACATCCTCGAGATGGACCTGTCACGCAAGGTCGATGTCGAGCAGCTCAGGACCTCGGCACACAGCGTGCAGGGCCTGATCGATGCTCAGTGCGACGCGGGGATCGACAGCCGGCGGATCATCGTCGCCGGCTTCTCGCAGGGCGGGGCGGTGGCCTACGAGGCGGCGCTGACCTGTCCGCATCCGCTGGCGGGGCTGCTGGCGATGTCCACCTACTTCGCCACCGGCGACACGCTCGATGTCGCCGACGCCAACCAGGCCCTCGAGGTCGAGGTGCACCACGGCACCTTCGATCCGATCGTGCCCGAGTCGCTGGGCCGTGCCGGCTACGAGCGGGCGCGCGAGCTGGGGCTGCCGGCGCACTATCGCACCTATCCCATGGCTCACGCGCTGTGCCCGGAGCAGATCGCCGACATCGGCGACTGGCTCACGCGGCGGCTGACCGCCGAGTAGAACGCCGCCTACTTCGCCTCGCCCCGGAAGCGCTCGAGATCCGCCTTCGCCGGCAGTGCGGCATAGGCGCCGGGGCGGGTCACGGCGTGGGCGCCGCAGCGGCAGGCCACGTCCACCGCCCGCTCGAGGCGTGCCGTGTCGTCGCACCAGTCGGCGAATGTCTCGGCCGTGACAGCGTCCTCGGCCAGCTGGGCGAGCAGCCCGCCGATGAAGGCGTCGCCGCCGGCGGTGGTATCGACGGGGCTGACTGGCGGTGGGGCGATCGCGAGGCGCTGGTTGAGCCGATGCACCGCCACGTCCGCGCCGCCGTCGGTGATCACGATCAGCTTCACGCCGGCGGCGAAGCGCTGGTTGAGCCAGGCCGCCACCGAATGGCCGCCGCGCAGTGCCTCGACCTCCTCGGCGGCGAGCTTGAGCAGGTCGGCGCGATCGAGCAGCGCGGTGACACGGCCGATGTCGATTTTCCCCCCGGGCCACAGGGTGTGGCGCAGGTTGGCGTCGACGCTGACCAGGCTGCCCGAGCGCCGGGCGATGTCGGCCAGCGCCAGGGTGGTCTCGGCGATCGCTTCCTCGGTGAGGCTGTTGCTGCACAGGTGGACGATCGCCGGCTCGGCGAACACCCCCGCCGGCAGGTGCTCGAGGCGGTAGAGCAGATCGGCAGCGGGCGGCCGGTAGAAGTCGAAGGTGCGCTCGCCGTCGGCGTCGCGGGAGACGAAGGCCAGCGCGGTGCGGGCTTCCTGCGTCGTCACCACGCCCGAGGTGTCGACGCCGTGGCTGGCCATCTCGGCGGTCAGGAAGCGGCCGAAGCGGTCGTCGCCGACCATGCCCAGAAAGTGGCTTTCCACGCCGAGCCGGGCACAGGCCACGGCGACGTTGGCCGGCGCGCCGCCGGCATAGGGCGTGAAGGTTTCGGGACCGCCGGCGGCGTCGCCGAGGCGGCTGGAAAGCATGTCGACGAGCGCCTCGCCGAAGGCGATGACAGGGATCATGAGCGCTTGCTCCGGCTGGGGGATTTGGCCTTGCCCTTGTCGGGCGCGTCGGCCGTGCCCGCGTCCCGGTCCGAGTGGGCGGGAAAGTGCTGGCGCACCAGGGCCAGCAGGCCCTGGGTGGAGGCGTCGAAATCCTGGACCCGCTCGTCGATGCGCTCGCTGATCTCGCCGGCGATGCGCTTGCCGAGCTGCACGCCCCACTGGTCGAAGGAGTTGATGTTCCAGATTACCCCCTGGACGAACACCTTGTGCTCGTAGAGCGCGATCAGCGCGCCGAGATTGCGCGGGGTCAGCTCGTCGAGCAGCAGGGTGCTCGACGGGCGGTTGCCCGGACAGCTGTAGGGGTCGAGCTGGCTGCCCTGCTGGCTGCCCTCCATGAAGGCGTTGGCCTGGGCGAGCATGTTGGTGAGCAGGGCGAAGTGATGCTCCTCCATGCCAGCGTCGGGCTTGAGCGAGGCGATGAAGTCGATCGGCACGTAGCGGGTGCCCTGGTGGAGCAACTGGAAGAAGGCGTGCTGGCCGTTGGAGCCGGTCTGGCCCCAGACGATCGGCCCGGTCTTGTAGTCGACCGGATGGCCGAAGATGTCCACTGACTTGCCGTTGGACTCCATGTCGAGCTGCTGGAGGAACGCCGGCAGCTGATGCAGGGCCTGGTCGTAGGGCACGATGGCCTGGGTCTCGGCGCCGTGGAAGTTGATGTACCAGATGCCGATCAGCGCCATCAGCACCGGCATGTTGCCCTCGTTGGGCGCCTCGATGAAGTGGCGGTCCATCTCGTAGGCGCCCTCGAGCAGTTCCATGAAGCCGTCGAAGCCGATCGACAGGGCGATGGGCAGGCCGATCGACGACCACATCGAGTAGCGCCCGCCGACCCAGGCCCAGAACTCGAAGACGTTCTCCTCGCGGATGCCGAACGCCATCGCCGCCTTGCGGTTGGTAGAGGCGGCGACGAAGTGGGCGCCGACGTCGGCGTCCTCGCCGGCGTTGTCGAGGAACCAGCGCCGCGCGGTCTTGGCGTTGAGCAGCGTCTCCTGGGTGGAGAAGGTCTTGGTGGAGACGATGAACAGCGTGGTCGCCGGATCGAGCCGGCGCAGGACCTTCTGGATGTGCGCGCCGTCGACGTTGGAGACGAAGTGGAAGTTGAGGTCCTGGTTGCGGTACTTGAGCAGCGCCCGACAGGCCATGTTGGGCCCCAGGTCCGAGCCGCCGATGCCGATGTTGACCACGTCCTTGATGCGCTTGCCGCTGTAGCCCTTCCAGCTGCCGTCGCGCACGGCCTCGGAGAAGGCGCGGATCTGCTCGCGGGTGCGCGTGATCTCGGGCATCACGTCGTGGCCGTCGACCACCACCGGATCGTCGCCGAGGTTGCGCAGGGCGGTGTGCAGCACCGGGCGGTCCTCGGTGACGTTGATGATGTCGCCGGAGAACATCTGCGCACGGCGCTGGACCAGTGCCGAGTGGTCGGCGAGCTCGAGCAGCTTGGCCAGCACGGTCTCGGAGATATGGTGCTTGGAGTAGTCGAGGAACAATCCGCCGACCCGCAGGCTCATCTTGTCGAAGCGCGCCGGGTCGGCGGCGAAGTAGTCGCGGATGCGGTCGTTGGCGGTCTCCCGGTAAAGCGCCTGGAGGGCGCGCCAGGTGACGCTGCGGGTGAGTTGGAACATGGGGCGTGTCCTCTTGTTGTGTCGTGTTGTCACGGCGTGGACCGTGCCGTGACTTAGGTGAATCGTGTCACCCGATCTTCGCAGAGCCCGCGAGGCTTGTCACGGGGGCGGCCCTCGGCCGCCCCCGTCAGGCGACGCGGTGCCCGCGGGCCTCCTCGAGCAGCGCGAACCAGGTCGCCCGATCGAGGGTCACCTCGCCATCGCGCAGCAGCTCGCGGATACGCGAGTCACGCAGGGTGCCGATGACCGGCACCGGGCGCCCGGGAATGCGGCGCAGCCAGGCCAGGGCGATCCCGCCCCGGGAGGCGCCGAACTCGCGGGCCAGCCGTTCCAGCGAGCAGCCCAGCACGTCCTCGAACACCGTGCCGCTGCCCAGCGGTGACCAGGCCATGGGGCGCTGGCCGTCGTTCAGCAGGGCGTCGTAGAGGCCGTCGAACAGCGGTTCGGCATGGGCCAGCGACAGCTGCAGCTGATGGGTCGTCAGCGGGTGGCGCATGGCGCGCTGCAGGCGTCGCCACTGCTCGGGCAGGAAGTTGGAGACGCCGACGGCGCCGACCTTGCCGCTGTCGACGAGGTGGTCCAGGGCCTCGGCCGTGGCCTCGGCCTCCATCAGCGGGTCCGGGCGGTGGAGCAGGAAGTGGTCGAGGCGCTCGACCCCCAGCCGCGACAGCGAGGCGTCGGCGGCCGCCGTCAGGTAGTCGGGCGAGGTGTCGTAGTGCTTGACGCCGTGGGGCGAGGTGTCCAGTTCGGGCAGCACGATATCGGCCTTGGTCACCACCCGTACCCGGGCGGCGAGTGCGGGACGCTCGCGCAGCGCCTCGCCGAAGCGCCGCTCGCCCTCGCGGCCGCCGTAGATGTCGGCGTGGTCGAACCAGTGCAGGCCCTCGTCGAGGCGGGCCTCGATCCAGTCGGCCAGGCGCGCCGGCGTATCCAGGGTGTGGGCCTCGTGCAGGTGCATCATGCCCAGCAGGAAGGGGACATCGAACTCCGTTGCATCGCTCATCACGGGCGGTCCTCGTCGCGGCTCAGGGTGGTGGCCAGCACGTGCTGGCCGCCGGGCACCAGCCACACCGGATCGACCCGGGTGCAGGCGGTCTCGACACACAAAAAGTGCCGGCCGGCCTCGGCGGGGGTGTCGTCGGGCAGGGCGGTGTCCGGATGCCAGACCACCGTGGAATCGCTGCCCTGCTTGGCGATGCGCAGCCGTCGCCGGCCATCGTCGAGCACCGGGGCCCGATTGGAAGCATAGATGCGGTCGAGGGCGCCGCGCACGCCCAGCTCGCCCTGCTGGACCCGCTCGGCGAAGCCGTCGAGCTTGTCGAGATAGCGTGCCCCGGCCAGTCCCTCGACGCGGCAGGCGTGAACGTCGGCGACGCTGAAGTAGGTGTGCAGGGCGCCGGTGAGCTTCACCGGGGTCTCGCCGGTGTGCTCGGTCACCAGCTCCACGTGCAGGCGGCGGGCGTTGGCCTGGATGACCGCCCGTGGCACCAGCTGGCCGTGCAGGCGTTCGGTCGGGGAGAGGTGCAGCTCGACGCCCTCCTCGTGCTCGTCGACCGCCTCCAGGCGCCAGTGTGCCTTGCGCGCCGGGCCGTGCAGCGGGCCGTTGCGTTCCGGGGATTCGTCGGCGAAGCGCTCGTCGGCGAACCACGGCCAGCACAGGGGGATGCCGCCGCGGATGGCGCCGGGCAGCGGCTGGGGCGTGGGCGTGACCCACAGCCAGCCGTCATCGGCCGTGGGCGCCGGGCGAGCGCCTGCGGCTGGCCCGGTTTCGGGGGCCGGTAAATAGTGGAGCACCTGGGCGCCCTGCAGGCTGACGACCAGTTCGCCCCAGTCCTCGTTGGCCAGCCAGATGTCGCGTCCGGCCCAGACGTCGTGGCGCTGGCCACGCGTCGCGTCGAGCCGTTCGCGCAGAGAAGCGGGAATCATTCGACCTCCTCGTTGTGCAATGCCTCGCAGGCGCCCAGCAGCCCCGTCCAGGGTGCCGTGACCACCCACACCGGGATGCCGGCATTGTAGGCGCTCATGCGGCCCTTGTCGGCGAAGGCGCGCCGAAAACCGCTGTCCGCCACGTAGTCGAGCAGGCGCGGCACGATGCCGCCGCACAGGTAGACGCCACCCAGGGCGCCCAGGGTCAGGGCGGCATCGCCGCACACATCGCCGAGGATCTTCAGGAAACGGTGCACCGTGCGCCCGGCCAGCTCGTCGCCCCGGCCGGCGGCCTCGGTGACGGCCGCCGGCGAGGGCAGGGCGGTCTCGCGGCCGGCCAGCAGGGCATGGGCGTGGTAGAGATCCAGCAGTCCCTGGCCGCACAGCACGCGCTCCACCGAGACGCGCCCGTAGCGGGCGCGGAAGTAGTCGAGCAGGGCCTGCTCCTCGTCGTCGGTGGGCGCGAAGGTGACGTGGCCGCCCTCGGTGGGCAGCGGGATCCAGCCGTGGCGGCCGGGAAACAGCCCGGCCACACCGAGGCCGGTGCCCGGGCCGATCACCAGGCAGGCCCGGTGCGGCTCGCCCCGGCCCGCGCCGATCGCCACCCGCTGGTCCTCGGCGACGTGGGGCACGCCCAGTGCCTGGGCGGTGAAGTCGTTGATCACCTTGAACAGCTCGAGGCCGAGTGCCGCCTTCACCTGACGCTTGGAGAAGCGCCAGGCGTTGTTGGTCATGCACACCTCGTCATCGTGGACCGGGCAGGCGAAGGCCAGGCAGGCTTCCCGCGGGGCGCGCTCGCCGGTGGCATCGACCTGTGCCAGGTAGGCGCGGATCGCCGCCTCCAGCGTCGGGTAGTCCGCGCAGGCCAGGGTGAGGATGGCATAGGGCGTGAAGGTGTCCGGCGTCACCAGCGCGAAGCGGGCGTTGGTGCCGCCGATGTCGCCGATCAGGGCCGGGCGCGTCATGCCTGCGGGCCCTCGTCGACGTCGCGGGCCTCGAAGCCGCCGAAGGTCGCCGCGCCGTCCTCGGCGCCGCCGACCAGGCTGCGGAAGCCTGCGAACAGCTCGCGGCCCATGCCGTAGCGATACTCCTCGATGTCGGTGGTGGCCAGTTCGCGCGCCTCCCACTCGGCATCGTCGACCAGGGCGCGCAGCTCGCCGTTCTCGGGGTCGAGGCGGATCACGTCACCGTCGCGCAGGCGGGCCAGCGGGCCGCCGTCGTAGGCTTCCGGGGTGACATGGATCGCCGCGGGGACCTTGCCCGAGGCGCCCGACATGCGCCCGTCGGTGACCAGCGCGACCCGGTAGCCGCGATCCTGGAGCACGCCCAGGAAGGGGGTGAGCTGGTGCAGCTCGGGCATGCCGTTGGCGCGCGGGCCCTGGAAGCGCACCACCACCACCACGTCGCGGTCGAGTTCGCCGGCCTCGAAGGCCGCCTTCAGCTGGCGCTGGTCGCTGAAGAGGCGAACCGGCGCCTCGACGCGGCGCATCTCGGGCTTGACCGCGGAGATCTTGATCACGCCGCGGCCCAGGTTGCCGTCGAGCACGGCGAGCCCGCCGGTGGGCGAGAACGGCTCGGCGACCGGCCGCAGCACGTCGAGGTCGTGGCTTTCGGTGGGGCCTTCGCGCCATACCAGCTTGCCGTCCTCGAGGAACGGCTCCTTGGTGTAGTCGGACAGGTCGCCGCCGAACACGCAGGGCACGTCGCGGTGCAGCAGGCCGGCGCCGAGCAGTTCGCGGATCAGCAGGCTCATGCCGCCGGCGGCCTGGAAGTGGTTCACGTCGGCCTGGCCGTTGGGATAGATGCGGGTCAGGCTGGGGGTGACCGCCGAGAGCTCGGCGAAGTCGTCCCAGGTGAGGGTCAGCCCGGCGGCGCCGGCCATGGCGACCAGGTGCAGGGTGTGGTTGGTGGAGCCGCCCGAGGCCAGCAGGCCGACCATGGCGTTGACGATCGCCTTCTCGTCGATCTGCTGCCAGAACGGCCGGTAGTTGCCGCCCGGCTCGCTGTTGCGCACCGCCTGCTCGGCGGCGTAGCGGGTCAGCGCCTCGCGCAGCGGCGTGCCGGGATTGACGAAGGAGGCGCCGGGCAGGTGCAGGCCCATCATCTCCATCATCAGCTGGTTGGAGTTGGCGGTGCCGTAGAAGGTGCAGGTGCCCGGGCTGTGGTAGGACGCCGACTCGGCCTCGAGCAGCTCGTCGCGTCCCGCCTTGCCTTCCGCGTAGCGCTGGCGGACGCGGGCCTTCTCCTTGTTGGGCAGGCCGCTGGTCATGGGGCCGCCGGGCACGAAGATCGCCGGCAGGTGGCCGAAGCGCGCCGCGCCGATGAACAGCCCCGGCACGATCTTGTCGCAGATGCCCAGGTAGAGGGCGGCGTCGAACATGTTGTGCGACAGCGCCACCGCGGTGGCCATGGCGATCACGTCGCGCGAGAACAGCGACAGCTCCATGCCCGGCTGGCCCTGGGTCACGCCGTCGCACATGGCCGGCACGCCGCCGGCGAACTGGGCCGTGGAGCCCATCTGCCGCGCGGCGTCCTTGATCATGTCGGGGAAGGGCGCCAGCGGCTGGTGCGCCGAGAGCATGTCGTTATATGACGAAACGATCCCCAGGTTGGCGCTATTCATCAGCTTGAGCTGATTCTTGTCCTGAGGGCCGCAGGCGGCGAAGCCGTGGGCCAGGTTTCCGCAGGACAGCTCGCCGCGGTGCACGCCGTGGCGATGCTGGGCCTGCATGTGGCGTTCGTAGTCGGCGCGCCGCTGCGCGGAGCGTTCGCGGATGCGCCGGGTCACGCGGGAGACGGTGTCGTTGACGGCCATGGCAACCTCTTTTCGCGGTCGTGGAGTAAAGATGTGTGTAAACTTACCAAAAAAATTACTTGAACGTCGTCATCCTTTGGGCCAGATTGTGGGCAAAGCGTAGGATTATTTCATCGTGGTTGCCTCCCGGCCGTTCCTTGTCGGACCGGACGGCGGCCATGTACCGGGTTCACGCCAGTCGCATCGAAGGAGGCCACCATGACACTGCGTGTCGCCATCAACGGTTTCGGACGCATCGGTCGCAACGTGCTGCGCGCACTCTACGAGAACGGCTATCGGGACCGTGTGCAGGTGGTCGCCATCAACGACCTCGGCGACCCGGCGCTCAACGCGCATCTGCTCAAGCATGACAGCGTTCACGGGCGCTTTGCGCCGGAGGTCGGGCACGACGAGGAATCGCTGACCGTCGGCGACGACCGGATTCGCATCCTCGCCCAGCGCGATCCGGCGCAACTGCCGTGGAGCTCGCTCGACATCGACCTGGTCATGGAGTGCACCGGGTTGTTCGTCAAGAAGGCCGATGCCGGCAAGCATCTCGAGGCCGGTGCCCGGCGCGTACTGATCTCGGCACCCAGCCCGGATGCCGATGCTACCATCGTCTATGGCGTCAATGATGACGTGCTGAGCGCCGATCATCGTGTCGTTTCCAATGCGTCCTGCACCACCAACTGCCTGGCGCCGGTGGCCAAGGCGCTCAACGACAGCGTGGGCATCGACAACGGCCTGATGACCACCGTGCACGCCTACACCAACGACCAGAATCTGTCCGACGTCTATCACAAGGATCCGTATCGGGCGCGCAGCGCCACGCAGTCGATGATTCCCACCAAGACCGGCGCGGCCGCCGCGGTGGGTCTGGTGCTGCCGGAGCTCGACGGCAAGCTCGACGGCCTGGCGGTGCGGGTGCCGGTGATCAACGTCTCGCTGGTCGACCTGACCTTCACGGCCGGGCGCGAGACCACCAAGGAGGAGATCAACGCCATCGTCGAGAAGGCCGCCGCCGACTCGCCGGTGCTGGCGGTCAATGCCCAGCCGCTGGTGTCGATCGACTTCAACCACGACGCCCATTCCTCCACCTTCGACGCCAACCACACCCGCGTCAACGGCCGTCTGGTCAAGGTCATGGCCTGGTACGACAACGAATGGGGCTTCTCCAACCGCATGCTGGATACGGCGCTGGCCATGCAGGCCGCGGCGGCCTGACGACGTATCCCACCCGGTGTGGCGGCGCGGGGGCAGCACGGCTTCGCGCACTCACGGCTCCGCACGGACGGTTTGCCGTCGCGCCGCCGCCTTAGTCTGTGAATGAATCGCGGTTAGGTTAGCGAGTGCTTGGGGTGCCCTGGAGGCACCCTTTTTTCGTCCCGCCGGCCGGGCCCGGAATCCTTGTCGTGCGTCATGGTCGCCCGGATTGCCGCTACGCGGCATCGCCCGCCCTGCTAGGCTGGACTTGCATTGCGTCCCGAATGCAGGATTAGCTGATACACTGGGACAACAACTCTCGATTCATCCACCGGGTCAGCGTGTCATCACGCGCAGCAGCGTGACGCCGCGGGCCCTGACGACCGTGCGAACCGCCATCATGCGTGACTGTGTTGCTCAGGCTCATCTCTTGATCGGTGCGACCCTGCGTGATCCCGAACGACAGCGCGAAGGGCGCGTGGTCGGCGTGGACCAGACCCGCGAGGCGCCCGCACTGTGGATCCTCTGGGTCGAAGGCGCGGGCGCCGAGCGCGTGGTCATGAGCCATCGCGAACTGGCGGCGCTGGCGGCCGGGTGTACCGGGGCCGGGGTTCCGCCCGCTCCCCTGAAGGGCGGTCGCGCACGCCGCGCCGATGAGCGCCACGACGAGGAGGGGGCCGCCGAGTCGTCGGCCGATATCCCCCGGCGTCGCGTGTCCGGGGATCGCGGCGGCGACTGACGTCGCCTGCCTGTCAGGCGTGTGGTGAGCGACAGGTCCAGGGAACGGGAAAGAGGGGACACGATGAGCATGCCGGCGACGTCATTGCAGTTCCTGCCGCGCTTCATGGACGCCATGCTGTGTGCGTCTCCCGCCGTGGTCTACGCGACGAGCGCGGACTGGTGGCAGGGCGAGGTCCACTACCTGGGCCTGAATGTGGCGGCGCTGTGCGGCATCGAGCGTGACGCGCTGCGCGAGCAGCCCGGGCGATGGCTGGAATGCCTCGATTCCCAATGCCGCCGGCGGCTGCTGACACGCCTGGCCGAGGCCCGCCGCAACGGCGATTCCCGGCTGACCCTGCACTATGCCCTGACGCATCTCGACGGTTCCCGCCATCACCTGCAGGATGATCTCGTCCTGCATCGCGACACGGACGGCCGGGTCGTGGAGCTGGTGGGGTCGCTGGTCGATGTCACCGAGCGCCAGGCGCTGCTCGAGCGTTTCGAGAAGCTCAGCGAGCAGCTCCCCGGCACCCTCTACCAGTGTCGGCTGACCCCCGACGGCCGGCTCGACTTTCCCTTCGTCAGCGCCGGTATCCGGCGCCTGTTCGGGCTGCCGCCGGAAGCCGTCCTGCAGGAGGCGACGGCGGCGCTGGAGCGGGTACATCCGGAAGACGTCGAGGGGCTGTGGCGCAGCATCAACCGCAGCGCGCGGCGCCTGAGCGTCTGGCGCCACGAGTTTCGCTATCGTCACCCCGATGGCTATCAGCTCTGGGTCCAGGGGCAGGCCACGCCCGAGCGCCAGGCGGATGGCAGCACCCTCTGGCACGGCTTCTGCGAGGATGTCACGCTGCGCAAGCAGGCGCAGCTGGCGCTGGCCGAGAACGAGCGCCGCTATCGCTTCATCGTCGAGAACGTCAGCGACCTGATCCTGCTGATCGATGCCGACGGGCTCTGCCGCTACGCCTCGCCCTCGGTCGAGCGCCTGCTGGGCTATGCGCCCCGGGCGATCCAGCAGCGCCCGCTGATCGAGCTGCTGCCGCCCGACGATGCGCCGCGCACCCAGCGGTATATCCACGAGACCTCGCGGCTGGGCAGCAATCTGCGCATCGAATTGCGTGCCCGGCATGCCAGGGGCCACTACATCTGGCTGGAGACGGCCTGCTCCCCCTACATCAGCCCCCTCAACGGGCGCTATGAATGGATACTCGCGGTGGCCCGCGACATCACCGACCGCAAGCGCCACGAGCGCAAGCTCCATGAGCTCTCGACCACCGACAGCCTGACCGGGGCGCTCAATCGCGGTGCCTTCCTGGGCTGCTTGAACTCGGCTCTCGAGCAGGCCGACGTCCTGGCGACCCGGCTGTCGCTGGTGATCTTCGACATCGACCATTTCAAGACCATCAACGATACCTGGGGGCACGCCGCCGGCGACCTGGTGCTGAGCAGCCTGGGCGACATCTGCCGCAGTACCTTGCGGGCCGAGGACATCTTCGGCCGTATCGGCGGCGAGGAGTTTGCCCTGTTGCTGTCGGCGCAGTCGCTGCAGGAGGCGGTGGTACTGGCCGAGCGGCTGCGGCGCAAGTTCGAGAATGTCATGGTCGAATTCCATAACGAATGGCTCAATTTCACGGTCAGCTTCGGCGTCGCCGAGCGGCGTGACGACGAAGCGGCCGAGGCACTCATGCACCGTGCCGACATGGGCCTCTACGCCGCCAAGCGTCACGGCCGCAACCGGGTTCACCAGGCCGTCGCCGAACCGGCGCCGGGTGGCAATGCTTGACCCGTTCCCGGAGCACGATGCCGTCAGGCCGGGTCGGTCGCCAGTCAAGATAGCCAAGATCAAGATCGCCGAGAATGCCGAATAAGGAGAAACCATGCGCATGCTGCTCAAGTTCGTGACCCTGCTGCCGGTACTGCTGGCCCTGCTGGCGGCCCCGGCCCTGGCGGAGACCGAGGCCCCGGCCGTGAAGATCGACCAGGGGCCGCGCGTGGTGGGCGAACCCTTCACCTACCAGACCGGCGGGCAGACCTACCAAGGCTATCTGGCGCGCAACGTCGCCGACGACGAACCGCGCCCCGCCGTGCTGGTCGTCCATGAATGGTGGGGGCTCAACGACTATGCTCGCGCCCGTGCCGACCAACTGGCGGCGCTGGGGTTCGTCGCCCTGGCCGTGGACATGTACGGCGACGGCCGCTCGACCACCCATCCCGACGAGGCAGGCAAGTTCGCCGGCCAGGTCATGCAGGACTGGCCGTCGGCCCGGGCGCGGCTCGAAGCCGCCATGGCCAAGCTGCGTGAGAAGCCGTTCGTGCGTGGCGATCGCATGGCGGCGCTCGGCTACTGCTTCGGCGGCGGCATCGTCATGAACATGGCGCTGGCCGGGATGCCGATCAAGGCGGCGATCAGCTTCCACGGCAGTCCCGCGCAGGCGGTCAGCAAACCCCAGCCGTTCGACGGCGTGGTGCAGATCCACAATGGCGCTCAGGACCCGCTGGTCAAGCGCGAGGCACTGACCGACATGGCGCGTGCCCTGAAGGCCCAGGGGGCCACGGTCAAGGTCATCAATTACCCCCATGCCAAGCACAGTTTCACCAACCCGGACGCCGATGCAGTCGCCGAACGCACCGGCCTGCCGCTCGGCTATGACCCGGCTGCCGATGCGGCCTCCTGGCAGGCGGCGCTGCTGACGCTGGACAAGACGCTCAACGGCAAGTGATGGCGGGCCGGGTGCCCTCGCGGGGGCCCGGTGGTTAAAACAGGCCCATCAGCCTCAGCAGCCAGTGTCGGTAGGGTGGGTGGATGCGGGTGACGCCGCTGTGCCGCGACTGCCGGAAGACGCTGCGCTGATGGCTGAAGGTCAGGAAGCCGTGCTCGCCGTGATAGGCCCCGTGGCCGCTGGTGCCGATACCGCCGAAGGGCAGGGCGGGTTGGGCGACGTGCCACAGGGTGTCGTTGATCACCAGCCCACCCGAATGGGTGCGGGTCAGCAGCAGCTGCCGGTGAGCGGGATTGTCGGTGAAGGCATAGAGCGCCAGCGGCCGCGGTCGCGCATTGACGTAGTTCACCGCGGCATCCATGTCCCTGATGCCGACCAGCGGCAGCAGCGGACCGAAGATCTCCTCGCGCATGACCCGCAGCGACTGCTGGGGGTCGAGAATCAGCGTCGGCGCCAGCTTGCCGGCGGCCTCGCACGTCGCGTCATCCTCCCCGATCGTGATCACCCGGCAGCCATGCCTCTCGGCCTCCCGGCGCAGCGCGATCAGCCGTTCGCGCGCGGCGGTGCCGAGCAGGGCGCTGTAGTCGGGATTGCCGGCCGGGTCGGGATACAGCTGCCGCACCGCCCGTTCCAGGGCGCCGGCAAAAGCGTTGAGACGCCGCTGGGGCAGCAGCACGTAGTCCGGGGCGATGCACGTCTGGCCGGCGTTGAACCACTTGCCGAAGGCGATGCGCCGGGCGGCGTCATCGAGGTCGGTGGACTCGTCGAGTATTGCCGGCGACTTGCCACCCAGATCCAGGGTCACCGGGGTCAGGTTGGCGGCCGCTGCCTGCGCGACCTGTCGTCCGGTTTCGGTGGAACCCGTGAAAAGCAGGTGGTCGAAGGGCAGGGCGGCGAAGGCTTGGCTGATGTCGGCATCGCCGGTCACCACGCTCAGCTCGGCGGGGTCGAAGTAGCGGGCGACGAGCGACTGCAGAAGCTCCGCGGTGGCCGGGGCGTGTTCGCTGGGCTTGATCATGACCCGGTTGCCGGCCGCCAGGGCATCCACCGCCGGCAGCAGCGCCAGATTCCAGGGGTAGTTCCAGGGCGCCATGATCCCCACCACGCCGAGTGGCTGGCGGTGGATCTCGGCGCGGGCCGGCTGGAAACGCCAGCCGACCCGTACACGGCGCGGGCGCATCCAGCGCCTCAGGTGGCGACGCGCATGGCGGATGGCCTGCTGCAGGGTGGTGAGCTCGGCCAGGCGCGTCTCGACGCGGGAGCGATGGCCAAAGTCACGGGCGATGGCGGCCTCGATCTCGCCGGCATGGCGACGCGTCAGCTGGGCCAGGCGTGCCAGCCGTCCCAGGCGCACGGACAGCGCCGGGTAGGGATGCGCGTCGTAGGCCTGACGCTGGGCGGCGAATAGCGTCTTCAGTGCGTGATCGGCCGAACGCTCCATGCGGTCTCCTCCTGAAAATGGCGGCTGTCGCGGCGACTCAGCCGGCACCAGCCATGATGCCGAAAAACGTGGCCACGAAACCACCGAACAACACGAATCCGGCGGCGGTCAGCCCGATCAGCAGGTAGCCGATGATCAGCGCGGCCAGCGCCCAGCTGTCGCCGCGTTCACCACGCCGGCGAATCTGGTGACGAGCCAGGTGGCCGCAGACCACGCCGGCCAGGGCGGCGGGCATGACGAACACCGCCAGCACGCTCAGGGCGAAGGCGGCGATCGCCATGGCATTGACGGGGCCGTCGTCGGGTGGCGCGGGGTGCGGGGCTGGTGTCATGGTTTCTCTCGAGCAGGGCATGGGGATACCCTAGCATCGCGACGTCGACCGTGGGGACACGATCGGCGTCGCGGCAGTGCCGCCGCTCCCGTCCGCCGTCAAGGAGTTTGCCGAATGCACTTCACGATCGACACCCTGCCGGCCCTCGAGGCCGTGTCCGCGCGGGACTGGGACGCGCTGGTGCCGGCCGATCAGCCCTTCCTGCGCCATGCCTTCCTGCACGCCCTGGAAGCCTCCGGGGCGGTCACGCCGGCTGCCGGCTGGACGCCGGCCCACCTGGTCGTGCGCCGCGAGGGAGCGCTGGTGGCGGCCCTGCCGCGCTATCGCAAGGTGCACTCCTTCGGCGAGTATGTCTTCGACTGGGCCTGGGCGGATGCCTGGGAGCGTGCCGGTGGCGACTACTATCCCAAGGGCCTGACGGCGGTGCCGTTCACGCCCGCCCCGGGCGCTCGCCTGCTGATCGCGCCGGGCGTTTCCCGGCGGGCGGTGATCGCCGAGCTGGCGGCGGCCTGCTGCGACGCCTCGCTGTCCAGCTGGCACCTGCTGTTCGCCGAGTCGGAGGAGGTCGACGACTGGCTGGCGGTGCGCCCCGACCTGCTCGAGCGGGCGTCGGTCCAGTTCCAGTGGCGGGATGCCGGCTACGGCGACTTCGCCGGCTTTCTGGCGGCGATGAGCGCCAAGCGCCGCAAGGAAGTGCGACGCGAGCGCCGCCGGGTGGCCGAACAGGGCCTGGAGATGGTGCGGCTGGAAGGCGAGGCGATCGACGCCGCCGCGCTCGAGCATTTCTACCGCTGCTATCGGATCACCTATCACGAGCGCGGCCAGCAGCCCTACCTGTCGCGGGATTTCTTCCGCCGGCTGCGGGCGACGATGCCCGAGACTCTGCTGCTGGTGCAGGCCCGTCACGGCGGCCGCCCGGTGGCGGCCGCGCTCTGCGTGCAGGGCAGCGACACCCTCTACGGGCGCTACTGGGGCAGCGAGGTGGAGGCCGACTGCCTGCACTTCGAGGCCTGCTACTACCAGGGCATCGAGCACTGTCTGGAGAAGGGGCTGACGCGCTTCGACCCCGGGACCCAGGGCGAGCACAAGGTGAGCCGCGGGTTCGCGCCGCGCCGTCTGCGTTCGCTGCACTACATCGCCCATCCCGGCTTCCGCGACGCAGTGGCGCGCTTCTGCGCCGAGGAGCGCGAGCACATCGCCGCCTATCAGCATCATGTCGAGGCCCGGCTGCCGTTTCGCCGCGACCGGGACGATGCCGCTGGCTGAGGGTCGGGCGGGGCGCTAGCATGCCCGCAGGCAATGCAAAGGACATCAGGAGCATGGACTTTCTCTTCGAAGCGGCCGTCCTGCTGGGGGCGGCCATCATCGCGGTACCGCTCTTCCAGCGGCTGGGGCTGGGCTCGATCCTCGGCTATCTGGCCGCCGGGCTGGTGCTCGGCCCGTCGGTGAGCGGCTTCATCGCCAGGCCCGAGACGGTGCTGCACTTCGCCGAGTTCGGCGTGGTGATGCTGCTGTTCATCATCGGCCTCGAACTCGAGCCGGCACGCCTGTGGCAACTGCGCCGCCGGCTGTTCGGCCTGGGCAGCCTGCAGCTCGCCGGCTGTGCGGCGCTGCTCACCCCGCTGGGACTGGCGCTCGGCCTGGCGCTGGACCGCGCGGTCCTGCTGGGGCTGATCCTGGCCCTGTCGTCGACCGCCTTCGCCCTGCAGGTGCTCAACGAGCGTCATCAGCTGGCCGCGCCGCACGGCCAGACGGCGTTCGCCATCCTGCTCTTCCAGGATCTGGCGGTGATTCCGCTGCTGGCGCTGCTGCCACTGTTCGCCGGCGACATCGGCCTCGCCTCCGGCGATGCCTGGCTGACCGTGCTGCGCGGCGTGGGCATGGTGGTCGCGGCGATCCTGTTCGGGCGGCTGGTGTTCCCCCGGGTGCTGGCCTTCGTGGCGCGCAGCGATGTCCACGAGGTGTTCACCGCCGCGGCCCTGTTCTTGGTGCTGGGCATGGCGCTGGTGATGGACTGGGCGGGGCTGTCGATGGCGCTGGGGGCCTTCCTCGGCGGGGTGATGCTTGCCGACACCGCCTACCGCCACGAGCTCGAGGCCAACATCGAGCCGTTCAAGGGCCTGCTGCTGGGACTGTTCTTCATCGCCGTGGGCATGTCGGTGGATCTGCCGCTGGTCTATCACAACCTGGCGTGGGTGCTGGGCATCGCCGCCGGGCTGGTGATCGGCAAGCTCGCGGTGGTGGCGCTGGTGGGGCTCGTCGCGCGCCTGCCCCGCTCCGAAGTGCCGCGCCTGGCGGCGGTCATCGCCCAGGGCGGGGAGTTCGATTTCGTGCTGCTCACCGCGGCGGTGAGTGCCGGGGTCTTCGAGGCGCGCATCGCCAGCCTGTGCATCGCCGCGGTGACCCTGTCGATGGCGCTGACGCCGTTTCTCTACCGGGCCGGCGAGCGCCTGGGGGCGCGCTTCAGGGACCGGCGCCCCTACGACGGCGACTTCGGCGATCAGTCGCCGCCGGTGCTGATCGCGGGGCTGGGGCGTTTCGGCCAGATGGTCGCGCGGGTGCTCAAGAGTCAGGGCATCCTGTTCACCGCCCTCGACCCCAATATCCGCCAGGTCGAGTTCATTCGTCGCTTCGGCTCGCGGATCTACTATGCCGACGCCTCGCGTCTCGACCTGCTGCGGGCCGCGGGCGCCGAGCGTGCCCAGCTGCTGGTGGTCGCCGTCGACGATGCCGAGACCGCCCTGCGGATCGTGCGCCAGGCGCGGGTGCATTTCCCCGAGCTCAAGATCTGTGCCCGGGCCCGCAACCGCCATCACGCCTGGGAGCTCATGGAGCTGGGCGTCGAGGTGGTGATTCGCGAGACCTTTGCGGCGAGCATGGAGATGAGTTTCGAGGTGCTCAAGGGGCTCGGCTATCCGAGTTCCAACGCCATGGATGCGGTGCGCACCTTCCGCGACTTCGACGTGCGGCTGTTCCAGGATTCCTACAAGGACCGCCACGACGTGGAGACGCTGGTCGCCAACGACCGGGCGGCGATGGCGGAGCTGCGCTCGCTGTTCCAGAAGGAACTGAGCGGACGCACGCCGCGCGACGGCACGCCCGGGGTCGCCCGCAGCGAGCCCGAGGCCAGCTGACACCCACCATTTGACGCAAGACACCTGACGGGAGGGAGTGGCGCATGGCCCATGGAGACTGGCGCGAGCGCCTCGCGGCGCTGGGCCTGGAGGTCGTCGGCGAACCGCGGGCGCTGGCCGGCGGCGACATCGCCGCGGTGAGCCGCCTCGAGACGCGGCAGGGGGCGGTGGTCGCCAAGCGGGACGCCGCGGCAGCCCGCCCGGCTCGGCGAGGGGCTGCGTCGCCTGCACGGCGTGGCGGGCCCCTATCACGGCTGGCCCCGCGACAATCGCTGCGGCCCCACGCCGCAGCGCAACACGCCGTGTACCGACGGGCGGGTCTTCCAGCGCGAGCATCGCCTGCTGGCGCTGGGCGAGGCCTGCCGGCAGCGCGGACTGCTCGACCACGCGACGTTCGCGGCCCTCGAGCGGATCGCCGGCGATCTCGAGCGCTGGCTGGCGGATGCCGAGCCGCGGTTGATCCACGGCGACCTGTGGTCGGGCAACGTGCTGCACACCCCCGAGGGCCCGGCGCTCATCGACCCGGCCGTCTATTACCACTACCCCGAGGTGGACCTGGCCATGCTGACGCTGTTCGGCCGGCCCGGCGCGGCGTTCTTCGAGGCCTACTGGGACGGTGAACCGCCGGCGGACTGGCCGCGTCGCGAGCGGCTCTTCCAGCTCTATCCGCTGCTCAACCACCTCTACCTGTTCGGCGGCGGCTACCGGGCCGCGGTGACGGCGACCCTCGACGCGCTCGGCGGTTGAAGGGCGCGTCAGCGCGCGAGCAGGCCGAACAGGGCGTCGATCACCGCGCCGCCCTGTTCGTGCAGGGCGTAGTCGTGCGGATTGCGCAGCCAGTCGTGAAACAGCCCCCCGAGGCAGGACTGCAGCAGCTGCGTGGCCATCTCCGGCGACAGCGCCGGGTTGAGATGGCCGTCGTCCTGCGCCTCCCGGAACTTGTCCAGCAGCGCCGCGAAGCAGTTGCGGCTCAATTGGGTCTGCATCTCCAGGGGGTCGATGTCGCTGAAGAACTCGCAGCGGTGGATGAGGATCGAGTGAATCCGCTGGTACTGCGGACGCTCGAGGCGCATGAAGCTCTCGTGGCAGGCCAGGCGGATGCACTCCAGTGGCGACTCGGGCTCGTGGCGGGCCTCGATATCCTCGGTGAGTTCCTCGAAGGGTAATCGCACGCGCTCGAGCAGGGCGTGGAACAGATCCGCCTTGTTCTTGAAGTGCCAGTAGACCGCGCCGCGGGTCATGCCGGCGTGACGGGCGATCTGCTCAAGCGAGGTGCGTGCGACGCCCTTGCCGTGAAACAGCGCTTCGGCGGCGTCGAGCAGCGCCTCGCGTGTGGCTTCGGCTTTGGTGCGTCTGGGCATGGCGCTTACGTGCTCTGGGTTCGAAATGGGGGCGCTTTCTTGAAGTCAGTTTAACGTAACGGGCGAGTGTTTACATTCACTGGTGTATGGATGTACTCTTGCCACCATTCATAATCGATTCAAGGGACATTTCAATGGAAGCCGTGATGCTCCGGAGCCACAAGCGGTGGTTCCTGCCGCTCGCGCTCGTCGCTCTCCTGGCCCTGGCGGGGTGTGGGGAGGGTGACTCGGGCGGCCAGGGGAACGCCGCCCAGAACCAACAGTCACCGCCGCGACCCGCTCAGGCCATGACGGTGGCGCCGCGCGACCTGCAGCTCGACAGGCAGTATCCCGCCATGGTGCGCAGCAATCGCGAAGTCACCGTCATGGGACGTGTCGAGGGTATCCTCGAAGAGCGCCATTACCAGGAAGGCAGCCGGGTCGAGAAGGGGGATCTGCTCTATACCATCGAACCCGACTCCTATCAGGCGACGGTGCGCCAGCGTGAGGCCGACGTGCAGAGCGCCGAGGCCGAGGTCTATCGTACCCAGCGCGATGCCGAGCGTTATGAGCGCCTGTACAAGCAGAATTCCGTGAGCCAGCAGCAGCTCGATGACGCCAAAGCTAACCTGCGCTCGGCCCGGGCGACCCTGGCCCAGGCCAAGGCGGCGCTCGATGCGGCCAAGATCGACCTGAGCTACACCGAAGTGCGCGCGCCAGCGAGCGGCATGATCAGTCTCAGCCAGGTCAATGTCGGCAGTCTGGTCCAGCCCCCCGAGGCGTTGGCGACGATCACACCGCTCGATCCGCTGGACGTGCGCTTCTCGCTGCCCGCGATCGATGCCCTGGAATTGCGTCGTCAGCAGCGTCAGACGCCGGATCAAGCGATGGGCGCGGTGCTCACGGCCCCGGGGACCGGCGGAGCGAGCACGGAGCCCAACCAGTTGACCGGGCGCATCGACTTTCTCGGTTCGCGGGTCGACGAGTCCACCAGCACGGTCCAGGCCGAGGCCGAATTCGCCAATCCCGATTATCTCTTCCTGCCGGGCCAGTTCGTTCGCGTGTCGCTGACCGACGTGAAACGCTATGACGTCTTCGCCGTGCCCGCGGTGGCCGTGACCGAAGGACTCAAGGGTCCCCAGGTGCTGATTCTCGACGATCAGGACACCGCGCAGGCGCGCTTCGTCTCGTTGGGCCAGCGCTCCGATGAGTGGCAGATCATCACCGAGGGCCTGCAAAAGGGCGACCGGGTCATCGTCAGCGCCATCGGCAGCATCAGCCCGGGGGACAAGATCAAGCCTCAACCCTTCGATGGCGATCCCGAAACCGGTCAGGGTCAAGGCACCCAGGGCCAGGGCGGTGGCCAGACGGGCAAGGGTCAAGGCCAGGGTGCCGGCCAGAAAGGCGATCAAGCGTCCGGCGGCGACCAGACCTCGACGGATAGCGAGGGCGGAGACAACGGATGAATTTCTCCAGCGTTTTCATCAGGCGGCCGATCTTCGCCACCGTCATCTCGGTGATCATCACGCTCATCGGCATCATGGCGGTGCGGGTATTGCCCATCGAACAATACCCCCAGGTCGTGCCGCCGACGATCAGCGTCTCGACGACCTATCCCGGCGCCAGTGCCCAGACCGTCTCGGATACCGTGGCTTCGACGCTCGCCCAGGAGATCAACGGCACCGAGGACATGATCTACCTGACCTCGTCGAGCTCCGACAGCGGTCAGATGTCGATGAGCGTCTATTTCGAGATCGGTACCGATCCGCAGACGGCCCAGATCAATGTCAACAACCGGGTGCAGCAGGCGTTGTCGCAATTGCCCAGCGAGGTCCAGTCCCAGGGCGTGACGGTGGAGCAGCGCGCTTCCAGCGTGCTGATGTTCGTGGCCATCACGTCCAGCAGCGAGGCCTACGATTCGCTGTACCTGACCAACTACGCCAACATCAATATCACCGATTCGCTCAATCAACTGTCGGGGGTTGGGCAGGCGGAAGTCCTGGGTAGCCAGGAGTTCGCCATGCGCGTCTGGCTCAATCCGGACAAGCTGGCGCAATACGATCTGACACCGGCGGAAGTCTCCGCGGCGATTCGCGCCCAGAACTCGGTGGTGGCGGCCGGTAAGCTGGGCGCGGAGCCGCAGAGCGATCCCACGCCCTATACCTATACGATCACCACGGAAGGCCGCTTCGAGAACGTCGATCAGTTCCGCAACATCGTGCTGCGGACCAACCAGGACGGGTCGTCTCTGCGCCTGAGCGACGTGGCCCGGGTCGAGCTGGGCAAGAACTCCTACGGCGTTCAGGGTTACGTCAACAACGACCCGATCGCGCCGATCGCCATCTACCTGCAGCCCGGCGCCAATGCCCTGGAGGTCGCCGCCGAGGTCAAGAGCGAGATGGCCCAGCTCAAGAAGCGCTTCCCGCCGGGGCTGGATTACGAGATTCCCTACGACACCACGCTGTTCATCAACGCCTCCATCGAGTCGGTGGAAAACACCTTCATGGAAGCGCTGATCCTCGTGGCCGTCATCGTGTTTCTGTTCCTGCAGAGCTGGCGCTCGACGCTGGTGGCGATGTCGGTAGTGCCGATCTCGGTAGTAGGTACCTTTGCCGGCATGTACCTGCTCGATTTCTCGATCAACCTGCTTTCGCTTTTCGGCATGATCCTGGCGATCGGTATCGTCGTGGACGACGCGATCGTGGTCATAGAGAACGTCGAGCGCATCATGGAGGAAGACGAGGAGGCGACGCCATTCAGCGCCAGTCTCGAGGCGATGAAGGAAGTGTCTGGCGCGGTCATCGCCACGGCGTTCATCATGTCGGCGGTCTTCGTGCCGGTCGGCTTCATGGGCGGTCTGACGGGACAGATGTACCAGCAGTTCGCGATCACCATCGCCATCTCGGTGGCGATCTCGGCGATCGTGGCATTGACCTTCACGCCGGCGATCAGTGCCCTGTTCCTCAAGAATCAGGCGCGCATCCGGCAAGCGAAGCTGGTGCGGGTCATCAAGAAACCGTTCGATTGGTTCAACAAGGCCTTCGACAAGATCACCGATCTCTTCATGGCCATCACCCACTTCCTGATCCGCCAGCTCTGGCTCGCGGTGGTCGGGCTCGTGGCCGTCGGTGTCATCTCCTGGAGCATCTATGCGCAGTTGCCGAGTGGCTTGCTGCCGACGGAAGACCAGGGCGTGGCGATCGGCTCCGTATCGCTGCCCGCGGGATCCTCCTTCGCCAGGACGGAAACCTACGTACAGAAGCTCAGCCAGCGGCTGCAAGACGAGATTCCCGGCATCAACTACGTGGTGGGCATCCCGGGATTCGATATCCTGTCGAGTTCCGCCAACACGGCCAAGGGCACGATCTTCGTGACCATGAAGCCGTGGGCCGAGCGCGACATCACGGCCGACCAGTTGATCGGCAAGATGATGCAGTTCGGTGCCCAGATACCCGGTGGGCAGACCATGGCCTTCAACATGCCGCCGATCCAAGGGCTATCGCCGACCGGTGGTTTCACGGGCTACCTGCAGTCCTTCGAGGGGGACTCGCCGCAGGAATTGGCCCAGGCCGCCATGAAGGTGATGCAGGCGGCCAATCAGCGTCCAGAGATCGGTCAGGCCTTCTCGACGCTCGACGTCAACGTGCCGTCCTATTCGGCCAAGGTCGACATCGACAAGGTGCGTAGTCTCGGGGTCGATATCGACGATCTCAATACGACCCTGAGCAGTACCTTCGGTAGCTCGTTCGTCAATTACTTCACGCGGTCCAGTCGCAACTTCCAGGTCTACCTGCAGTCGGAGGACGATTTCCGCCGCCATCCCGATGACCTCAGCAAGGTCTATGTGCGCGGTGGTGACGGTCAGCGTATCCCGCTCTCCGAGCTGGTGACGCTGGAGCGCAGCAAGGCGCCGACCACCCTGCAGCGTTACGATACCTATCCGGCGGCACAGTTCTCCGGCGGACCCGCCCCGGGATACAGTTCCGGCCAGGCCGTGCAGGCGATGCAGGAAGTCGTCGATCAGACACTAGGGACGAATTACGCCATGGGCTGGTCCGGTGAGGCCTATCAGCAGGCCAATGTGGCGACGGGGGCGGCGCTGGCGCTGACCTTCGGCGTGATCATGATGTTTTTGATCCTCGCCGCTCAGTACGAAAGCTGGACCCTGCCGCTGGCGGTGGTGTCCGCCGTGCCCTTCGCCTTCATTGGTGCCGTGCTGGCGGTCCAACTGGCCGGCCTGACGACCAGCGTCTATCTGCAGATCGGCTTGCTGGTGGTGGTCGGCCTGGCGGCCAAGAATGCCATCCTGATCGTCGAGTTCGCCGAGCAGCAGCGCAAGCACGAGGGGCTGTCGATCGTCGAGGCCGCGCAGGTGGCGGCTCGCCAGCGTTTCCGGCCGATCGTCATGACCTCGCTGGCGTTCATCGGCGGCACCCTGCCGCTGGCGCTCGCCACCGGTGCCAGTGCCGCCAGCCGCAACCAGATCGGCACGCCGGTGGTCGGCGGGATGATCTCGATCACGCTGCTGGCGACCGTCTTCGTGCCGGCCACCTATGTCCTGATCATGAAAATCTCCCAGGCGCTGTCGCGCTGGGTCGGGCGTGACGTCGACAATGCTCGCACGGAGGTCGGCGAACGCGGTTGATCCGTGAATGATTGCCTCGTCACGCAAAGCCAAGGCCCTCGGGTCTTGGCTTTGTCGTGATCAGGCGTCAGGCTTGCTGATCGCGAAGGCCATTTATAGAGGGAGATGACATGCCGGGCAGGGCGCTTCTCAGACGGCTGGTCGGGGTGGTCGGGGTATGCCTGGGGCTGGCGTTCTCCGCCACGGCGCCGGGCCAGGGGCTAGCGCTCGATGCCTTGACCGGAGGCGGCGGCAACGCGGGCGACAAGGCGCAGGCCGACCCCGAGCAGCTGCGCGAATCGTTGGATAGCGTGATCGCCACGCTCGAGGACGACGCGCGCCGCGCTGACCTGCTCAAGCAGCTCAAGGCGCTACGCGAGAGCACCGGGGCGCTGAAGACGGACGAACAGGGCGACTCGCCCCAGGGCCTGCTGGGCGCGCTGGCCGACTCGTTCACCGATCTTGGCGAGCAGGCCGACGCCGGTCAGTCGCCATTGAATGTCTGGGCGCAACGCGCCCAGCGCGCCGCGGACGATACCGTCGAACTGGCCGAGTCGATGGGGCGTCTCGAACTGATGCGCCAAACCGCCGAAGCGGCCGCGTTGCTGGCCGTATGGTTCGCGCTGCTGACGTTGCTGATGGGTGCCGGTCGCTTGTTGGCGCGGCGCTACGACTGGCCTCTGACATTGCCCCCCGAGCCACCCGCCTGGCTGCTGGTCGTGCATTTCCTGCGCAAGGCCCTGCCCTGGATACTCGCCTTCCTGGTGATGCTGACCAGCCTGCGCTGGCTTTCGACACCCACCCCGGCCCGCGCCACGGTGCTGGTCATCGCCTACGTGACGCTGTGCGGACGGGGCCTGTCGGCGGTGTTCGACGTGGTGATCTCGGTCTTTACCCGTGGACATCGTCGGGTGGCGGTGGCCATCCTGCGCCAGCAGGCGCCGCGCCGGCTGTTCATGATCGGCGCGCTGGCCGCGTTCGGCGACGCGGTCAACAGCGAGCGGTTGACGACGCTACTCGGCGGCGACCTGGCCAGTTGGCTGTCGGTGCTCGCCAACGTGCTCGCCGGGGTGATGAGCGGGGCGCTGGTGATCCGCCTGCGGCGCCCGGTCAAGCATCTGATCCGCAACCGGCCCTACGCCGAGCGTCGCGACCAGAGCTCGCTGCGCGATCTGGCCATTATGCTGGGCAATTACTGGCACATTCCCGCGCTGCTGTTGATCGGCGTCTCGCTGGCGGCGATCTTCGTCTCGGCCGGCGACGCCGACGGCGCCTTCACCCGGGCTATCCTCTGCGCGGCCCTGCTGGTGCTCACCCTGGTGGTCAGCGGTGGGCTGCGCCGTCACGCCGAGCGTGCCACCCGGCGGCGGCGCAAGTCCCAGTACCGGCGACGCCTCGAGCGCTTCGGCTACACCCTGGCGCAGTTCCTGTGCTGGGGGCTGTTCGCGGAGCTGTCGCTGCGGATCTGGGGGCTGTCGCTGTTCGGCATCGGCGCGGAGGGGGCGGTGAGTGCGCGCATCGGCCAGGCGCTGCTGCGCATCGGCCTGACCGTGCTGCTGGCCTGGCTGACCTGGATCTTCGCCGATACCGCGATCCAGCGGGCCCTGCGCGGCAGCGGTCGCTCGCGGGGGCGGCGCGTCAACAGCGCCCGGGCCCAGACCATCACGCCGATGATCCGCAACGTGGTGTTTGCCACCATCTTCATCATCGCGGCGATTGTCGGGCTGGCCAACCTGGGCGTCAACGTCACGCCGCTGCTGGCCGGTGCCGGGGTGATCGGTCTGGCGATCGGCTTCGGCGCCCAGACGCTGGTCCAGGACCTGATCACCGGGCTGTTCATCCTCATCGAGGACTCGCTGTCGATCGACGACTTCGTCGACGTCGGCGGTCACATGGGCACGGTGGAGGGGTTGAGTCTGCGTACCGTGCGCCTGCGCGATCTCGACGGCATCGTGCACATCATTCCCTTCAGCCAGATCAAGGGCATCCAGAACTTCGCCCGCGAGTTCGGCATCGCGCTGATGCGCATTCGCGTGCCCCACACCATGCGCATCGATACGGCCATCGAGCTGGTGCGGGAGGTGGCCGACGGGCTTCGCCAGGACCCGATGATGCGCCACCACATCTGGTCGCCGCTGGAACTGCAGGGGATCGAGAGCTTCGATCAGGGCGCGGCGATCCTGCGGGTGCGCATGCGTACCAGTCCGCTGATGCAGTGGGACGTGGCCCGGGCCTTCAACCTGCGTCTCAAGCAGCGGCTCGATGAAAACGGTCAGGACCTGTCGCTGCCGAGGATGAGCGTGGTGCTGGAGAATCCGGCAGCCGCGACCGGGTCAGGCGGCACTCCCGCCGACGTTCAGCGACGCCACGGGATCGCACCGCCCGACGAGGGCGAGGCGCCGGAGCCCCTGTAGCCCGGCTGCCGACGATCACAGCCACAGGCCTGCCAGCAGACCCAGCAGGGCGGTGATGAGAAGGGCGGCGAGCCACCGCCACGGGCGCCGCGATGCGGCGGAAGGGGCGCCGCCGGCGACCAGGGCATCGAGCTTGTCGGCGAGTTCCTGGTGCCGCGACAGGCTGCGGTCGGAATCCTGCGAAAAGTCGTTGGCCACGTCATCCTGCCAGTGCGGGGCGTGGGTCAGTCCCAGGCGGGCGCGCAGCCGGCCGAGATCGCCGAGCGTGGCGTGCAGCTGGTCGTAGGCCTCGCGCCGGGCGGGGATCCGCAGCACGGCGTCGGCGTCCTGCCGGAGGGCGGTGTGTCGGCAGGCCTCGATGGCGGTGTCGAGCGTCTCGGGCGAGGCGTCGGCCGGCACGCCCAGGCGTTTATACAAATCGCGCATCTTGCATCAGGTGCTCGTAGGCTTTCTGGATTCGCTGGAACTGACGGGAGGCCAGCGCCATGCGGCTTTCGCCCTGGGCGTGGAAGCGGTCGGGGTGATGCAGCTGCGCCAGGCGGCGGTAGGCGCGCTTGATCTCGCCTCGCGAGGCGCGGTCATCGAGGCCCAGCACGCGCAGGGCGTGGGCGGTGTCGAAGCTCGGCGGAGGCCGGGTCCCGTCGTGTTCCTGGCCCCGTTGCCGCTCGCGCTCCTGCTCGCGTCGCCGCCGCGCGGCTTCCTCCTCGTGCCGGCGCTGCTGGGCGCGTTCGCGCTGTCGGCGGGCCCGGTCGGCGCGTTCCCGCTCGCGGTGCCGGCGGGTCTGCTCGTCGCGTCGCCGGGCTTCCTCCTCGGCCTGACGGCGGGCTCTTGCCTCGGCTTCCTCGCGACGCCGGGTCTCCGACGCCCGGCGATGCCGGGCGTCTTCCTCGGCCCGGGCCTGCGCGGTGTCGTCGGCGTGGGCCCGGCGCTGATGGCGATGCTCGCGCTCGGCCCAGTAGCCGGCGCGGCTGGGGTCCTCCGGGCGTGGCAGCGGCTGGCCGGTGACGCTCTTGAACAGGGCCGACAGGGCCCCCGGCGCGACGCCCAGCAGGTCGGCGAGAAAGCGCAGCACGTGATGATTGCGGTGCGAGGGCGGGCCGCCGCTGGTCGCCAGGGCAATGGCCTGGCGCAGGAAGGGATGTGCCGGCTCGCCCTGCCAGTCCTTCTGCAGCACCTCGGCGGCCAGCTGGATGGCCGCCATGTCCTGGGCGTGGGCCGTCTCGATCAGCGGCGCCAGGGCATGGCCGTGATGAAAGTCGCCGGCCAGGGTGTCGAGGTAGTCGCGGTCCTCCGGCAGGGCGCGCGCCTTGTTGGCCAGGATCCAGGCCAGCATCAGCAGGGCGGCGGTGTCCGTCTGGTTGCGGCTTTTCAGCAGCAGCAGCTCGAACGGCGTGAAGGACGATGGCGGCATCGACGACTCCCGTCGGCGGGCGGTGAGCGGCATGGTGTCGGGAGGCCGAGTATAACGAACCCCCCGGCCGGTGACAGGCGTGAGGGCTGCATCCTTGGTCTGATGCGGCACGGGCCTCGGTCGTCCGCGCCGTCGGAATGGCTCAGCCGGCGGCCGCCAGGCTGATGAAGAACCCGGCGAGCACCGCGGACATCAGGTTCGAGAGGGTGCCGGCGAGCACCGCCTTGAGACCGAAGCGGGCGATCTCGTGGCGCCGGCCGGGGGCCATGCTGCCCAGTCCGCCGAGCAGGATGGCGATCGACGACAGGTTGGCGAAGCCGCACAGCGCGAACGACAGCACCGCCTGGGTATGGGCGCTCATCGCCTCGCCGGTGGCGGCCACCACTTGGTCGCCGCTGATGTAGGGGGCGAGATTGACATAGGCGACGAACTCGTTGACCACCAGCTTCTGACCGATGAAGGAGCCGGCTACCGTGGCCTCGTGCCAGGGGATGCCGAGCAGGAAGGCCAGCGGCGAGAACAGCCAGCCGAGGATCAGTTCCAGGCTCAGGTCGTCCATGCCGATCCAGCCGCCGACGCCGCCGAGGATGCCGTTGATCAGCGCGATCAGGGCGATGAAGGCGAGCAGCATGGCGCCCACGTTGGCGGCCAGGCGCAGCCCCGAGGAGGCCCCCTCGGCGGCGGCGTCGAGCACGTTGGAGGGTCTCGATTCGGCCTCGATCTGCTCGACGTGGCGGGTGTCGTCGTCCGGCGTGTCGGTCTCGGGCATCAGCAGCTTGGCGAACAGCAGCCCGCCGGGCGCCGCCATGAAGGAGGCGGCGACCAGATAGTCCATGGGGATGCCCAGCGCGGCGTAGCCGCCCAGCACCGACCCGGCCACCGAGGCCAGGCCGCCGCACATCACCGCGAACAGCTCCGAGCGGGTCATGCCGGCGATGAAGGGGCGCACCACCAGCGGCGCCTCGGTCTGGCCGACGAAGATGTTGGCGGTGGCCGACATCGACTCGGTGCGCGAGGTGCCCAGCACCTTCTGCAGCAGGCCGCCGAGCAGCCGGATCACCCGCTGCATGATGCCCAGGTAGTAGAGCACGGCGATCAGCGAGGAGAAGAAGATGATCACCGGCAGGACCTTGATGGCGAAGATGAAGCCCACGCCGCTGCCGGGGTCGGCGAGGCTGCCGAACAGGAAGTTGATGCCGTCGTCGGCGTAGGCGACCACCTGGCTGACTGCATCCGCAATGGCCTCGAGCACGCTCTGGCCGAAGGGCACGTAGAGCACGAAGGCACCGATGCCGGCCTGGAGCGCGAAGGCGCCGCCCACGGTGCGCAGGCGAATGGCGCGGCGATTGGACGAGAACAGCACCGCGATCAGGATCAGGGTGGCCATCCCGACCAGGCTCATCAGGCTTGTCATGGCAGGGGACTCCGGTACAGGATCAGGGCTTGCCTCGAGGGAACCCGAAAGGCGGTGGTGTGTCAAAGGCCGGGATCATGCCCTTGGCGACCCGCCATGCCGTTATGTCATGCCCGGATGTGTGTCAAGGTGCGACACCCTGCGGCAAATCGTCTCTTCTCATTCATCGGCCATTCATCGACAATGCGCGCGTTCTGCGGCAAGGGCAGATCAGCCTATCGACGCTCGCTGGGGTCCCCACCAGCACGCCATCTCTGAATAGCGACTGCCGGACAGTGCACCCGCCCTGTCGACTTGCCGGACAGGCGTCGTGGCAAACGTCGCCTGCGCCAGGTTTCCCCGTGAGGCCTGGCGCAGCGGTATTTGTCGGTGGTCGTCTTCATGCTCTGACGAGGTCGCGAGATGAGGCAAAAGAAATACCCACGTATTTTCAACATCTTGCCGCTTCTGTTGCCATTGCTGTTGAGTGGCTGC
>Ga0209300_1000094_pt1 | contig 56307 bp, 53 predicted proteins | sample Shrwel_input2_RT_FD_187535 | JGI IMG/M metagenome (GOLD analysis project Ga0209300, IMG submission 187535) | Subsurface microbial communities from deep shales in Ohio, USA - Utica-3 well 1 S input2 RT (SPAdes) (version 2) ... | reverse complement strand
GTTGGTGCCCGGGGTCGGACTCGAACCGACACAGTGTTTCCACCGGCGGATTTTGAATCCGCTGCGTCTACCAATTTCGCCACCCGGGCAGCGGAGACGTATTATACGGAGCAGATTGGCGACGTCAATCATTCGGGCCTGACTTCGTCGCCTGTCTCGATTATCATAGGCCGCTTTCGTCGAGCGCACGCCGCGCGTGCCTCACCTCCGATTTCAGTTTTTTGATTCCAGGTCGTTCTCTCCAGCCCCATGCAGCGCGCCGATTTCCATTTCGATCTCCCCGATGAGTTGATCGCTCGTTACCCGTCCGAGACCCGCAGCGACTGTCGTCTACTGTGCTTGGACGACGTCAGCGGCGAGGTTCAGCATCGCCGTTTCACCGACCTGCTGACGCAGCTCGAGCCCGGCGATCTACTGGTGTTCAACGACACCCGCGTGATTCCCGCCCGGCTGTTCGGGCAAAAGACCAGCGGCGGACGCGTGGAAATGCTCCTCGAACGCCCGCTGGACGCGCATCGCGGCCTGGCGCACCTGCGTGCCAGCAAGGCGCCCAAGCCCGGCACCGAGCTGATTTTCGAAGGCAATATCCGCGCAGTGGTCGAGGAGCGCCACGAGGCCTTGTTCGAGCTGCGCTTTTTAGGCGAGACACCGCTGATCGCGCTGCTCGAACGCCACGGGCACATGCCGTTGCCGCCGTATATCGACCGCGAAGACGAGCTCGACGACCGCGAGCGCTATCAAACCGTCTATGCGCGTCGCGAGGGTGCGGTGGCAGCACCCACCGCCGGCCTGCATTTCGACGAAGCACTGATGGCCGCGCTGCGTGAGCGTGGCGTGGAGATGGGCTATGTCACCCTGCATGTGGGTGCGGGCACCTTTCAGCCAGTCCGCGTGGACGATATTCGCGAGCACCACATGCACAGCGAATGGCTGGAAGTCGACGAGACCCTATGTCGTCAGATCGAGGCCACGCGAGCACGTGGCAAGCGTGTGATCGCCGTGGGCACCACCAGCGTGCGTTGCCTGGAAACCGCCGGCCAGGGCCGCGACGACGGCCGCATCGCGCCTTACCGTGGCGACACCGATATCTTCATCTATCCCGGTTACACATGGCGCTGCGTCGATGCACTGATCACCAACTTCCACTTGCCTGAGTCGACCCTGTTGATGCTGGTCTCGGCGTTTGCCGGCTATCGCCAGGTGATGCATGCCTATCGCGAAGCCGTCGCCGAGCGTTACGCCTTCTTCAGTTATGGCGATGCCATGTTCCTCAGCCGAACTTCGACGTCACACCCCTTTCCAGAGACTTCTCATGCGTAACGAGATTCCCATGCCTAACGAGACTTCCCATGCGTAACGAGAGTTTCATGCGTTTCGAGCGCCTCGCCGAAGACGGCATGGCGCGACGTGGTCGCTTGAGTTTCCCGCGCGGCAGCGTGGAAACACCCGCCTTCATGCCCGTCGGCACCTACGGTACGGTCAAGGGCATGACGCCCGAGGCAGTCGAGCAGATTGGCGCCGAGATCATCCTAGGAAACACTTTCCACCTCTGGTTACGGCCGGGCACCGAGGTCATCGAAACCCACGGCGACCTCCACGACTTCGCGCAGTGGCAAAAGCCAATCCTCACCGACTCCGGCGGTTTTCAGGTCTTCTCGCTGGGCGACATGCGCAAGATCACCGAGGAAGGCGTGCACTTCCGCTCGCCCGTGGATGGTGCCAAGGTCTTCATGGGGCCCGAGGAATCGATGGCCGTACAGCGCTCGTTGGGCTCGGACATCGTGATGATCTTCGATGAATGTACGCCCTACCCAGCCACCGAGGAAGAAGCCAAGCGCTCGATGGAGATGTCACTACGCTGGGCCCAGCGTTCGCGCGCCGCGCATGGCGATTCACCCGCGGCGCTGTTCGGCATCATTCAGGGCGGCATGTACCCCGAGCTTCGCGAGCGCTCATTGAAGGGGCTTTTAGACATCGGCTTCGACGGTCTCGCCATCGGCGGTTTGTCAGTGGGCGAACCCAAGGAAGAGATGTTCAAGGTACTCGACTATTTACCAGGCTGGATGCCGGACGACAAACCGCGCTACCTGATGGGCGTCGGCAAGCCGGAGGACCTGGTCGAAGGCGTGCGTCGCGGCGTGGACATGTTCGACTGCGTGATGCCCACGCGTAACGCGCGCAATGGCCATTTGTTCACTGCCGAAGGCACCGTCAAGATCCGTAATGCCCAGCATCGCCACTCCACGCAGGCACTCGAAGCAGATTGCGATTGTCATACGTGCCGTCACTTCACGCGCAGCTATCTGCATCATCTGGATCGTTGTGGAGAAATGCTCGGCGCCATGCTCAACACCATACACAATCTTCGCTATTACCAGCGTGTCATGGCCGGTTTGCGCACTGCCATTGAAGCGGGTACATTGACTGCCTTTGTCGAGGACTTCTACGCTCGGCGCGGCATGCCGGTGCCACCGCTGTCTGCGTAATCGAATGCCATCCGAGACACGCTCTCGGACACAGATTCACCCCACTACCATCCGGAGATAACAATCCATGCTGGAGTTTTTCATTCCCGCAGCCCACGCGCAGGATGCTTCCTCTGCAGGCGGCGGCATTGCGCAAATCGTCATGCTGGTCGGCTTCGTGCTGATCTTCTACTTCCTGCTCTGGCGCCCGCAGTCCAAGCGTGCCAAGCAGCACAAACAACTGATCGGCAACCTTGCCAAGGGCGATGAGATTGTCATCGGGGGCGGCCTGATGGGACGTGTCACCAAGGTGGGCGACGATTTCATCAGCCTGGAAATCGCCGAAGGCACCGAGGTGAACGTGCAGAAGAACTCCGTCGCCGCGGTATTGCCCAAGGGCACCCTGAAGTCCATCTGATCTCTTATCAGGAGGCGCGAAACGGCGCCTCCTCAACGCCACCGGCCATATTCCATGGTCGGTGGCTGTCTTCTGCGTCAGCAACAAGGACAGGGCTTCCATGCTCAACCGTTATCCCCTGTGGAAGTATCTGCTGATACTCATCGTACTTATCGTCGGCATCATCTACGCATTACCCAATCTTTACCCCGCCGACCCCGCCGTTCAGATCAGCAGTACCGCCAGCGGCTCCGCACTCGATCAAGAGCGTCTCGATCGCTTGACCCAAGCGCTCAAGGACGAAGGCATCGACATCAAGAAAAGCGAGCTGAATGGCAATAATGCGCTGATTCGCCTCGAAGAAGCCAGTCAGCAAATCCCAGCGCGCGACATCATCGATCAGCGTCTCGGCGATGACTACACAGTGGCACTCAATCTAGCCGATGCGACGCCCGACTGGCTCGACGCCCTTTCCGCCACGCCCATGAAGCTCGGCCTCGACCTCCAGGGCGGGATACACTTCCTGCTGCAGGTCGACATGGAGGCGGCTGTCCAGCAGCGCCTAGAAGCAAATGCCAGCGCTGTTCGGGACATGCTGCGCGAGGAACGCATTCGCTATCGTGACACCACGATCGATGGCCGCACGATTACTTTCCAGTTCGCCAACGCGCAGGAACGCAATGCCGCTCGTGAGGCCATCAGCAGCCAGTTCCCGGATTTCGAGTACAGCACGCCCGAGACTCAGAACGGCGCGGCTCTGGCGATGACATTCACCGAGCAAGCCGTGCAGGAATTGCAGGATTACGCCGTCAGTCAAAACCTGACGACAATCCGTAACCGCGTCAACGAGCTCGGCGTTTCGGAGCCGCTGGTGCAGCGACAAGGGCCCAGCCGCATCGTGGTTGAACTGCCCGGCGTGCAGGACACCGCCGCCGCCAAACGCATCGTGGGGTCTACGGCCAATCTGGAATTTCGCCTGGAAGCGCGTCCGGACACACCCGAACGCGAGGTCGAAACTTTCCATTTCCGCAACAACGAGAACCGCACCGCCGACCTGATGCGTGACGTCATCGTTACCGGCGACCACGTTTCCAGCGCCAGCCGTAGCTTCGACCAGAACAATCGTCCGCAGGTCAACATCAACCTCGATGGCACTGGTGGCTCGATGATGAGCCGCGCCACGCGTTCCAATATCGGGCGCAACATGGCGGTCGTCTTCATCGAGCACAAGACGCGCACGTATACCGTGATGGAAAACGGCAAGAAGGTCGAAAAGCGCGATACCTACACCAAACGCGGCATCATCAGCCTGGCCACCATCCAAAGCACCTTGAGCAATCGCTTCCGTATTACCGGTCTCGACTCCTCGGCCGAGGCGGCGGACCTGGCCTTGCTGCTGCGCTCTGGATCCCTGGCGGCGCCGATCTATTTCGCCCAGGAACGTACCATCGGGCCCAGCTTGGGCGCCCAGAACATCAACCAGGGCATCCTGTCAGTGGAGCTCGGCTTGTTGCTCGTGGTGCTGTTCATGCTGGTGCGCTACAAGGCCTTCGGTGTAGTCGCCAACATTGCATTGGGGCTCAATCTGGTGCTGCTGGTTGCCGCGATGTCAATGCTCGGCGCCACCCTGACACTCCCCGGAATCGCCGGGATCGTGCTGACCTTGGGCATGGCGGTGGATGCCAACGTTTTGATATTCGAACGAATACGTGAAGAGATCAAAGCCAAGATGCCTCCACAACAAGCCATACACGCCGGCTTCGAGCGCGCCTTTACCTCGATCGTCGACGCCAACATCACCACCCTGCTGGTGGCAGTCATCCTGTTCTCGATCGGCACCGGGCCGGTCAAAGGCTTCGCCGTCACGCTGTCGCTGGGCATTCTGACCTCGATGTTTACCGCCATCCTGGTGTCGCGAGCCCTGATCAACCTCACCATCGGCGGACGCCCGCTGAAGAAAATCTGGATCTGAGGAGAGCAAGCGATGCGACAGATAGACTTCATGGGCAAGCGCCGCATAGCCTTCGCCGTTTCCATACTGCTCACGGTCATCGCGGTCGGTGCCCTGGCCTTCAAGGGCCTCAACCTGGGCCTGGACTTCACCGGCGGCACCCTGGTGGAGGTGCGTTACGAGCAGGCCCCGGCCCTCGACGACCTGCGCGACAAGCTCGCGGCCCAGGGCTTCGAGAATGCCCAGGTGCAAACCTTCGGCACCGCCAACGACATCCTCGTGCGCCTGCAGAAAACGTTCGACAATGATGTAGGCCAGCAGATCGTCGACATCCTGAATAGCGACGCGAATCAGGTGAACCTGGTTCGCGCCGAGTTCGTCGGCGCGCAGGTCGGCGACCAGTTACGCGATCAGAGTGGCATGGGCATGCTGCTGGCATTAGCAGTCGTCATGGTGTATGTGGCGCTCCGCTTTCAGTACAAGTTTGCACTCGGCGCCCTGATCTCCCTCGGCCATGACGTGGTGATCATACTCGGCATCTTTGCGCTGTTCGGGCTGGATTTCGACTTGACGGTACTGGCCGCCATCCTGGCGGTGATCGGTTACTCGCTCAACGACACCATCATCGTCTACGACCGAATACGCGAGAATATCCGCAAGTCACAAATCGATGACATGGCGCAGATATTCAACGAGGCGATCAACCAGACGCTGGCCCGTACCATGGCAACGTCGGGGACCACGCTGCTGGTGCTGCTGGCGCTGTTTTTCCTCGGCGGGGACATGATCCACAACTTCTCGATTGCCTTGATACTGGGCGTCGTCGCGGGGACCTTCTCGTCGGTCTACGTCGCCGCCGCACTGCTGCTGGTCGTCAAGCTAGAGCGCCAAGACCTGATCCCGTCGAAGAAGGAAGACGACGAGGAAGAAGAACTGCCCTGAGCCATCATCGGCCTAGCAGCTGTTCAGCATCCGATACGCCTCCCACCGGGAGGCGTATCGCGTTGGGGGCTTGTATTGCGTTGCGGAGCTAGTCGCGCGAGGCGATCTTCAACCCATGACGGCGCAATTTGCGTACCACGCTGGGCTGACTGATACCTAGACGTTCGGCCATGGCGTAGGTGCTCGACAGCCGCGCCGCCAATTCGCCGAGGATTTCGGCCTCGACGGCTTCCAGCGTCTCACGCAGGGAACGCCCTTCTTCCAGCGTCGCCAGCGGGCTGCTTCCACTGGCCGCCGTACTCACGCGCGCCGGCGCCACGTCATGCTCTTCCATCGGCGCACCGATGACACCGCCCTCGGCGGACAACCAGGCGCGCTCGAGCCAGTTTTCCAGCTCGCGGACATTCCCTTGCCAGTCGCCGCCCATCAATTCCGGCCATACACGCGGATGCAGTACCTTGTCCATGCCATAGCGCTCGTTGAGCCGGGCGAGCTGGCGTTCCGCGAGGCCGGGGATGTCCTCGCGACGCTCGCGCAGGGGCGGTAGCGTGACGGGAATCACGTTGAGCCGATAGTAAAGATCGAGACGAAAACGCCCTTCCTCCACGCGTTGCGCCAAGTCCTGATTGGTGGCGACCACCAAGCGAAAGTCGACCCGCCGCGCGCGCGTATCGCCCAGCCGCGTCAGGTAGCCATCCTGAATCACCTTCAGCAGCTTGCTCTGCATGGCCAGGGGCAGCTCGCCGATCTCGTCGAGAAACAGCGTCCCCTTATGGGCCTGCTCCAGGAGCCCGGCCTTGCCCATTCGCGCGGCACCGCTGAATGCGCCAGGCTGGTAGCCGAACATCTCGGATTCGAACAGCGACTCGGGGATCGCCGCGCAGTTGACATCGACGAAAACGCCATCGCACCGCTGGCTCCAGCGGTGTAGCTGGCGCGCGAAGGCCGTCTTACCGACCCCCGACTCGCCGAGCATCAGCACCGTAGCGTCGGTCGGCGCCACCCGCTTGATGAGCTGTGCCACCTCTTGCATGACCTGACTGCGCACCTCCAGCGACTCCAGCTCCAACGCATCCCCCGTGGTCGGACTACCGCCACGCTTGAGGTGCTCGTTGAAGCGGCGCTGGAGAAGCGCATATTCGTCCTGCAGCAGCCGCAGGTCGGTCATGTCCATCGAGCGACTGATGACCCGCACCAGCCGCCCCCCCGCATAGACCGGATGCGCCTCGGCGATGACCTGACGCCCCGTCCCGGTCCGCTGCATGACCTGCGCCGGCTGACCGGTGCGGATGACCTCCAGCGAGACAGAGGGCGAGAGCACGCCGCGTGCCTCCAGTTCATAGACCGTGGTCGCGCACAACGCCTCGCGGCTCATGCCATAGACGGCGGCACTTCCCGGACTGACATCCAGCACCTGACCATCGACATCGACAATAAAGACATGGTCATGCCCGGTATGCACCAGAGCTTCGAGCGTTTGTGCGTCGATATCGTGATCTCGCATGCCGTCCTCGATTCATTTTTGTATCGCGATACAATCGTGAATCATCAATCGCCGCCGAGCAATGCATATTTGCATCAGTAATGGCGCTAACTCATTGATTATAGATACACCTCAACTTGGCATAGTTCGTGCGTGCAATAAAGCAGCACCAACAACAATCCACCGCTTCCTGCAAGGAGCCCAGCATGAGCGATCACAACGCCCCGCATCTCAACCAACCATTGGGGGGTAACGAGATGCCCCGCTTCGGCGGCTTCGCCAGCATGATGCGTCTGCCCACCCAAGCGAGCGCCGCCGGGCTCGATGCTGCCTTCGTCGGCATCCCCATGGACATCGGCACCTCGAACCGCCCTGGTACCCGCCTGGGGCCACGCCAGATCCGCGACGAGTCGCGCATGCTGCGGCCCTACAACATGGCCACCCGCGCGGCGCCATTCGACAGCCTGCAAGTCGCGGATACCGGCGATGTGGCGATCAACACCTTCGACCTGAAGAAAAGCGTCGAGATCATTCGCCAACATTATCGTGAGCTGCTTAGCCACGATGCCGTGCCGCTGACACTCGGCGGGGATCACACCCTGACATGGCCGGTGCTGCAGGCGATTGCCGAGAAACACGGCCCGGTGGGGCTGATTCATATCGACGCCCATGCCGATATCAATCCGCACATGTTCGGTGAGGAGGTCGCCCACGGCTGCCCGATTCGCCGTGCCCAGGAAGAAGGCCTGCTGGATAGCCAGCGCGTGGTCCAGATCGGACTGCGCGGTACCGGCTATGCCGCCGACGACTTCGACTGGTGTCGCGACCAGGGCTTTCGTGTCGTCACCGCCGAGCAGTGCTGGTACAAGTCGCTGGCACCGCTGATGGCCGAGGTGCGCGAACAGATGGGTGACCGCCCCGTGTACATCACCTTCGATATCGACGCTCTCGACCCCTCGGTAGCGCCCGGCACGGGCACCGTTGAGGCAGCCGGCCTGACCATGTCGCAAGGCCTCGAGATCGTCCGTGGTGCCTGGGGCTTGAATGTCATCGGTGGCGACCTGGTCGAAGTCGCACCGCCCTACGACACCAGCGGCAACACCGCGCTGATGGGCGCTACGTTGCTCTATGAAATGCTCTGCGTGCTCCCCGGCGTCAAGCGCCGCTAAAGCCCTTGCTCCTAAGAGTGGGACCCTACAACAACAAGTGGTGATAACTATGTCTGCATCCCTCGATTCCACCGCACCTAGCGGTGGAGCTCCCGACGACACTCGACTGACGCCGCGCGGGCTACTCAAGTTTCTTATTCCCTCGCTGATCGGCATCGGCATGTTTCTGGTGCCCTTCTCGACGGGCGACACCATCAATATCGGCATGGGGCTCCTCGCCGACGGCCTCAAGGCGTTTCTCGGCGACGCACTGCCCGCCATTGCCGTAGCCGTACTATGCGTTTCGGCACTGCTGACGCTACTCGTCAAGTTCGGCAAACCCCGCTGGGCTCGCGAAAATGCCTTGGATGAGCTTTTCGACGTCGAGCCGCTATGGATGGCGATGCGCCTGCTGGGTGCCGCCTTCGCCGTCATGACCTATTTCCAGGTCGGCCCCGAGTTCGTGACCGCTTCTTTCACCGGTGGGGTAATGCTCAACGACCTGGCACCAGTACTGCTGACCTTTTTCTTCTTCGCCGCGATTCTGCTGCCTTTCCTGGTCGACTTCGGTTTCATGGAATTCATCGGCAGCCTGGTCCGCACTCCATTCCGCAAGATTTTCGGCCTGCCAGGACGCAGCGCCATCGACGCTACCGCTTCGTGGATGGGCTCGGGCACCGTGGGGGTGCTGATCACCACGCAGCAATACGAGCAGGGCTACTACAATCGGCGCGAGGCCTCGGCCATTGCCACCAACTTCTCCATCGTCTCGATTGCCTTTGCACTTCTAGTGACCAACTTCATCGGCATCAATCACCTCTTCGTGCCGTTTTATCTCACCGTGGTTGTGGCGGGATTGGTGGCTGCGGTGATCGTCCCGCGCCTGCCGCCACTCTCGCGCAAGCCGAACACCTACTACGAACCTGTGGGTTGCCGCCTCGCCGAAGAACGCACCGGCAACAAGGGCCTGTTTCGCTATAGCCTGGGCATGGCTGTGGAGCGTGCCGACAAGGCGCCGGGACCACGTCAATTGTTGCGCCATGCGCTGCTTAACGTCGCCGATATCTTCTTCGGACTGCTGCCGCTGGTCATCGCCATCGGCACCGTGGCACTGATCCTCGCCGAGTTCACCCCGCTGTTCACCTGGCTTTCATACCCGATGGTGCCAATCCTCGAGTGGATGAGCGTGCCCGAAGCGGCGGCGGCTGCGCCGGCCACGCTGGTCGGCTTCGCGGACATGTTTCTGCCCGCCGTGCTGGCCAGCGATATCGAGAGCGAATTGACCCGCTTCGTGATCGCCTGCCTGTCGCTGACACAGTTGATCTACATGTCGGAAATCGGCGCCTTGCTGCTCAAGTCCAAGATTCCACTCAAGCTCTGGGAGCTGGCCGTCATCTTCTTGCTGCGTACCGCCATCACGTTGCCGATCATCGTTGTGATGGGCCACTGGCTGGTGGCTTAAGGAGCTCCCCATGACCAACGACACGAACTCGCCTTCTCCTCACTCGATTAGCTGCGCCGAGGCGCTGGTTTGTCTACTGCGTGACAGTTACGCCGTGGATACCGTCTTCGGCATTCCCGGCGTGCATACCGTGCCGCTGTATCGCGGCCTGGAGGCGGGCGGCCTGCGTCATGTCACCCCGCGCCACGAACAGGGGGCAGGCTTCATGGCGGACGGCTATGCTCGCGCCAGCGGCAAGCCTGGGGTCTGCTTCATCATCACCGGGCCGGGGATGACCAATATCGCCACCGCCATGGGTCAGGCACTCGCCGATTCGGTCCCCATGCTGGTGATTTCCAGCGTCAACCGCCGCGATACTCTGGGACGCGGCCAGGGTCGCCTGCACGAGTTGCCCAGCCAGCAGAACGTGCTAGCTGGCGTCAGTCGTTTCAGCCACACCCTGCTCGACCCGAGCGCCTTGCCGGAAGTGCTGGCTCGCGCCTTTGCGGTCTTTCGTTCGGCGAGGCCAGGACCGGTACATATCGAGGTCCCCATCGACTTGTTCGATGCACCGATACTGCTACCCGACGACCACTCGCCGACACGACTCTACCGCCCCGCGCCGCACCCCGATGGCGTAGCGCTCGCCGCCGAATGGCTGCGCGAGGCGCAAGCCCCGTTGGTGTTATTAGGGGGCGGCTGCGCGGACGCATCAAAAGCGGCTCGGGCGCTGGTCGAGCACCTCGACGCGCCAGCCGTGACCACCATCAATGCCAAGGGAGTGCTCGGGCGCGGGCATCCGCTCGACCTGGGCGCCAACGCCACCTGGCCCGAGGTGCGCGCCCTGGCACGCGATGCCGACGTCATCCTCGCCGTGGGCACCGAGCTCGGCGAAACCGATTACGACGTGGTATTCGACGAAGGCTTCACGCTGGCCGGTCGCGTCATCCGCGTCGACCTGGAGGCCGAGCAACTGGTACGCAATCAGGCCACGGCACTGGGGCTGGTCAGCGACGCCGGCACGGCGTTGTCAGCTCTGCTGGCGCATTTCCCCACGCCGCTCGCTCGCCAAGGTGCGGCGCGCACGCATGCCATCCATGCAGCGCTGGCCTTGCCGACGCGCCCGGATATGGCGCCGTTCGTGCCGCTTTATGCGGCCCTCGACAAGGCACTGCCGGAGGCCATCCTCGTCGGCGACTCCACCGCCCCGGTCTATGCCGGCAATCATCTCGTCGAGCGCGCGGCGCCGCGGCGTTACTTCAATGCCTCGACCGGCTACGGCACCTTGGGCTATGGCCTTCCCGCTGCCCTTGGGGCCCAGCTGGCCAAGCCCGGCACCCCTGTAGTGGCATTGGTCGGCGATGGCGGATTGATGTTCACTCTGAGCGAGCTGGCCACCGCCGCCGACGAAGGCCTGCCAGTGGTCGTGGTACTCTGGAACAACGCCGGCTACGAAGAGATCCGCCGCTATATGGACGCGCATGGCGTCGCCCGCATCGGCGTCGACCCCACGCCGCCCGACTTCCAGCGCCTGACCGCAGGCTTCGGCCTCACCTCGCAGCGCATCGAGTCTCCCGCCGTCCTCGATTTCGCGCTCAGCCACGCCTCGCGCACGTCGCCCACGCTGATCGAGATCGACGCCGAACGCTGGCAGGCAGCGCTTGCCTGAGACTTTCTCGCTCATCGAGGTAATATGGCCTCAAACCATACACAGGCACGCATCATGCTCGGCGGTCATTTTCCCAGTTTTTCCGGGGCACGCCTGCACGCCATGATCGATGACTGGCTGCGCGACCACGCCCTCTGAAGGAGCCAACATGCAAGCACTCGACCACCAATTCATCGATAACCGCTGGGTCGCGAGTCACGGCACTCGACGCCTTGCGGTGATGGACCCGTATCATGAGCGCCAGATTGCCGAGGTCACGGCCGGCGATGCCGAAGATGTCGATGCGGCCGTGGACGCCGCACGCCGTGCGCTGCCCGGATGGCAGGCCCTGGGCGGCGAACGTCGCGGCGCCTATCTGAATGCGCTGGCCGACGCCCTGACGGCACGCCGCGAAGCCCTGATGGAGCTGTCCGCGACCAACAACGGCAAGGCGCTCGCCGAGGCCGGCATCGATCTCGACGACGCCATCGCCTGCTACCGCTACTACGCACGCCAGGCCGGCGACCTGGAAGCGCGTCAGGGACGCCGCATCACCCACGGCATCGAGGGCGTCGACGCCCACTGCTACGAAGATCCCGCCGGGGTGATCGGCCTGATCACGCCGTGGAACTTCCCGCTGGTGACCAGCGCCTGGAAGATCGCCCCGGCCTTGGCGGCAGGCTGCACTGTGGTCTTCAAACCCTCGGAAGTGGTGCCACTGCCGGAGCAAGTCCTCGCCGAGATCGCCCTGGAAATCGCGCTGCCGCCCGGCGTACTCAACCTGCTGCACGGCGATGGCGACGGCATCGGCATACCGCTGACGCATCACCGCGGCATCGACAAGCTGTCGTTCACCGGCAGCAACGCCGTGGGCGAACGCGTCATGCAAGCCGCCGCCGAGGGGAGCCGCGGCGTGTCGCTGGAACTCGGCGGCAAGTCGCCGATCCTGGTACTCGAGGATGCCGAGGTCGAACAGGCCGCCGACTGGGCCATGGCCGGCATCTATTTCAACAGTGGGCAGATTTGCTCGGCGACCTCGCGGCTGATCGTGCACGAGACCCTGGCCGAGGCGCTGTACGAGGCACTGGCCACGCGCATCGACGCCATACGCCTGGGCGATCCGCTGGGCGCGGACACCGACATGGGACCGATGACCAGCCAGCGTCAGCGCGATCGAGTCCGCGACTACCTGGCCGTCGCAGAGCGCGAAGGCCTGGATGCGGTGCGCGACGCCCGCCATCGCCAGTTGCCGTCGCAGGGCTATTTCATCGCCCCGACGCTGTATCGCGACGTGCCCACCGACAGCCGCCTGTGGTGCGAGGAGATCTTCGGTCCGGTGCTGTGCGCACGCAGCGTCGCCTCCGATGACGATGCCATCGCCCTGGCCAACGACAACGAGTTCGGCCTGGCCGCCACGGTCATCAGCAGCGATCCGCAACGCGCCCAGCGGGTCGGCCGTGCATTGCGCGCCGGCAACATCTGGTACAACAGCGAGCAGATCGTCATGCCCGAGGCCAGCTGGGGAGGCTTCGGGCGCAGCGGCATCGGCCGCGAGCTCGGTCCCTGGGGGCTGTCCGCCTACCTGGAAGTCAAGCACCTGATCGGGCCGGAGGGCTAGCCGACACCGCAACCGACAGAGCACCTCATAACGGCCAGCGCACGTGATGCGCGTCGATCACGAAGGCATGCCGATGCCGACCGCCCGGGTGATAATGAGGATGGCGATGGGGTTCCGGTCCTTCCCATCCTTCGTGTTCATGCTGGTGATGTTCATCGTGGTAATGCAGATGAGCATGCTCGACGGGAGCGTGCGTGTGCTCGAGAACCGTCGGGTCGCGGGACGGCCAGACGCGGATCGCGAGCAGTGTCGCCCCCAGGGCGATCGTACCCAGCAGAGCGAAAGTCTCGATCAGCCCCACCTGCGCCCCGAACCAGCCGGCCAGCGGATAGGCCAGCAGCCGTGTGACAACGAGAACTGCGCGGCAAACAGTGCCGCTCGGTCCTCGGGCTGGCATGAACGCTTGAGCAGGCGCCCGGTGGGGGTCATGACCAGCGAGGCACCGGCCCCCAACAGTAACCACAGCCCGAGCAGCCCGGCGAACTCAGGGTCGGTGAGGCCTAGATAGAGGCTCAGTGTCATCAATGCACTCCCCAGCAACATGACCGGCCGCTCGGGCAATCGATCCAGCACCCTGGGCAGCAGCAAGGCTGCCAGCATCGAGCCGCCGCCGGCTGCGGCAAAGGCCAGAGCCACCTCGCGTCCACCCAGGTCAAGCACGGAGCGCACATAGACCACGGTGTTGACGATCTGCATGGCCCCGGCAGCCGAGACCACCATGTTCAATGCCAGAAGACCACGCAGCCGGGGCGTCTTCAGGTAGATCCGGGTGCCATGGGAGATGCGCTGCCAAGCACTCGGGGCGTGCTCCATCGGACGCGGCGATGGCAGCCTCACCGACACCACCAGCGCCGCCGAGAGCAAGAACGCCACGGCGTTGAGCACGAACAGCACATCGAAGCTCATCACCATCAGCAGCGCCGCTGCGACCAGCGGGCTCAGCAGGTTTTCCAGGTCATAGGCAAGACGCGACAGCGACAACGCCCGCGTGTACTGCCCCTCGTCTTCGAGGATATCGGGAATCGTCGCCTGAAAGATCGGCGTAAAGCCCGCCGATCCCGCATTGAGCAGGAAGATCAGCACATAGATCTGCCACACCTCGGTGACGAAGGGCAACGCACAGACCACGGCGGCGCGTAGCAGATCCAGGCCGACCAGCAGAACACGCCGAGGAAGACGAGACGCATAGGCGCCCACCAGCGGCGCGATGCCCACGTAGGCCACCATCTTGATCGCCAGCGCCGTACCCAGCACGCCCCCCGCCTGTCCGGCAGCCAGCTCGTGGGCCAGCAGCGCCAGGGCCACCGTGGTCAACCCGGTGCCGACGAGTGCAGTGACCTGGGCCTGAAACAGATGACGATAAACGCGGTGAGCAAGTATGTCGAACATGGGCCTCCAGACAGGAATCGATGGGATTCTACACTGGTGTCGCCTGGCCTGCTGAATGATCCGGAGCGACCAACCAGCCGACCTGCCCGATTGTATGAGCCCCAGACGTAATCGGTTTTACTGGCGCTGGTTGCCAACCATGCGACCGAGGGTTTCATCACGGCGTACAAGCGCGTGCCACCCTAGCGCCATGCCCACATGCCCGAGGATCAACGCCAACAAGGACCAACCCAGCCAGCCGTGCCAGCGGCGCGCGAGCAGCATGCTGTCGATATGCGCGGTGCCGCCCTCGAGCAGCGTCACACCCCAGGGAGTGAAGGGCTGGCCGCTGAGCCAGGTCATGTAAAGCCCGATGCCGGGGATCGCTAGCATCAGAAGGTAAAGCAGCAGATGCGACAGCGCCGCCAGACGCCCCAGCACACCACGATGAGGCGGTCTGCGGGGTAGATTGAACAACGCCCATGCCGCGCGTAGCGCGATCAGCACCATCAGCAACGTTCCCAGCGGCCGATGCGTGGCTATCCACAGTTGAACCCAGTCCGCCGTGCCCACCAGCGCCCGCGTGGTCATGCCTCCCAGTTGCCAGAACAGCAGGACACCGATTCCCCAGTGAAGCCAGCGGCTGATACGGCCATAGCGGTCAGGCGTATCCCGCCATTGTAACCGAAGCATCGCGATCCTCCTTCTTTCCCTGCCTCAGTACCAGGCACGCAGACCGACCACCAGTGCCGTGCTCGAATGGCTTTCGTCATGATCGCGCGCGTGGCTGATGCCTACGTAGGGACCGATTTCACGCATCAATTCATAGCGCAGTCGCAACCCAAACTCGCTACTATTGATCCCCCTCCCGATGTCATTTTCAGGCGTATCCTGCAACGAGGCCGTCAGCGCCAGCCGCGGCTGTAGAATCAGTCGCTGGGTCAGCAGTATCTCGTATTCGAATTCGCCACTGATGCTGACATCCCCCGTCTCGCTTATATAGAGCGCAGTGTCGACCTCCAGAAGCAGCGGGGCCAGCCCCTGGAATCCAACCACCGCGAAACGTCGATCGGGATCGGGGTTGAAGGCTTGACGTACACCCGTCTGCAGATTCCAGAAGGGCGATATCATGCGGCTGTAAAGCAGCTGGAGGTCACTACTCTCGGGGCCGCCCCCGTTGGCGGGCCCCTCCCCTTCACTTTTCCACCAGAAGCGATTTTCATCGCTGCCGATCCAGCCCTGGGCATCCCACAGCCAGGCATTGGGCGCACCGGCGCTATCACGATATTCGAGCCGGTCGATAAGTATCTGACTGAACAGCGCATCGTCGTACACCGGTTCGGGCCAATCGGCAGGAGCGCCGCTACGAGGGTTGTAAGGCGCGTCGGGTATCACCTCATTCGGGCTGGCGCGACCGTGATTGTCGGCTGCGGCGAACGCGGGCACACAGAGCGCGGCAATGAGTGCCACGTTACAATACAGCAATGTTGCGTCAGGCATGCGCGAACGCCTCCGTCGGCGCCACCCGTACCACTCGGAACATGCCGGCATCCATGTGGTAGAGGAGATGGCAATGCAAGGCCCAGCGTCCCGGCTCATCGGCGGTAAGCAAGAGCGAGGCGCGGGATGCAGGCAGCACGCTGAGGGTGTGTTTGAACGGCAGCCGGTCTCCCTGGCCGTTTTCCAGCTCCATGAACATCCCATGCAGATGGATGGGGTGTTCCATCATGGTGTCGTTGACCAGGACCAACCGGATACGCTCGCCCAGCACGATGTCGATAGGTTCGGCGTCGGAGTACTTCACGCCATCGAACGACCACATGTAACGCTCCATATTGCCGGTCAGATGCAGCTCGATGGTGCGCGATGGTGGACGCCGGTCACGCATCGCCACGACGTTGCGCAACTGACTGTAGGTGAGAACCCGGTGTTCGACGCTTTCAAGACCCATACCGCGCTCGCCGAGACGATCGCGCGGCATCTCGGCGACGCTGATATTGCCGGGGCCGTGACCGCCAGGCGCGTGACGCGTCACCGTTGGCTCGGCGGCGGGTGCCATGGCACCATGCCCCCCGGCGCCGTGATCCATACCGGTCGTGCCGCCGTGGTCCATAGCCTCCTGGTTAGCCTCGGCGTGGCTCATGCCAGCCATGTCCTGATGGTCCATGCCCATATCTGACATATTGCGCCGGGGCGGCTCGCGCAGCGCAGGAGTCACCGCGCGCATACCGGCGCGGGGCGTAAGCGTACCCAGCGCGTAACCGCTGCGATCCATCGACTCCGCCATCAGCGTATAAGCGCTGTCGGATCGTGGTTCGACCACAACATCCAATGTCTCCGCCACGCCGAGCTGGAACTCGTCGGTTTCCACCGGTTCCACCTCCTGACCATCGGCACCCACCACCGTCATCGCCAACCCCGGGATGCGGAAGTTGAAGTAGGTCATCGCCGAGGCGTTGATCACCCGCAGCCGAATGCGCTCGCCGGGCCGGAATAACCCCTCCCAGCCTACGGCCGGATGGCGACCATTCATCAGATAGCTGTAGGTAGCACCGGTCACGTCGGCGATATCGGTGGGCGCCATGCGCATCCGGTTCCAGGCCAGGCGATCGCCCAACGTTGCCGTCAGACCGCGCTGCTGCACATCTTCAATGAAATGGCCCACAGTACGCTGATCGACGTTGTAGTAATCGCCCAGGCTTTTCAGCCGCGCCATGAGACGGTGCGGATCCTCGAAGGTCCAGTCGCTGAGCATGATCACGTAGTCGCGGTCGATGTCGACCCGTAGTGGCTCGGCGGGATGCACGACAAGCGGACCGGCGAGGCCGATCTGTTCCTGCATGCCGGAGTGGCTGTGATACCAGTAGGTGCCGCTCTGACGCACTGGAAAGCGCGCCTCGAAGCTCATTCCAGGCGCGATACCGGGGAAGGAAACGCCGGGTACGCCATCCATCTGGAAGGGCAGCAGCAGGCCGTGCCAGTGAATCGAGGTGTCCTCGTCGAGCTGATTGTGCACGCGCAAGCGTGCCTCCTGCTCTTCCCAAAGCTCGATCAGTGGCGCGGGTATCGAGCGATTGACCGTGATGCCCGTAGCCTGACCGCCGGCAATGGCGAGCCGCTCTCGGCGTACGCTGAGATCCAGCGATACCGGCCGGGACACGCCGCCCGGCACCCGAGCGGCCACACCGGCCTGATGAGAAGGCCGTGCTGCGCCCCGGGCGTAACCCGGCAATAGTGCTTCCAGGCCCGCCAGGACACCGGTACCGGCAAGCGCAAGCAGCAAACGGCGACGATCGCCATCCATCGAACGCTGTTTCACTCGGCTTTACTCCCGACGAGCCAACGGTGGAGGGTCAAGACGCCGGACGCAGCGTGATGGTGCCCTTCATGCCCGCCTCGTAGTGGCCAGGAATGAAACAGGCATATTCGACACGCTCGACCTGCTTGGGCGCGGTCCAGACCAACGTCTTGGTCTCGCCGGGCGCTATCGTCACGGAGGCGCTCTGCACACCACCGTGGCCTGACATGGCGTCGTGATGATCGCCCATCATCTCGCCCTGAGCCTCACCATCGTGATGGCCGCTTGGCGCCTTACTGTCGTGATGGCCGCCGTCGTGATGGCCGCCATTCTGCTGCATCATCTGACGATGCATCTGCTGCATGCGTTCACTGCCGATCGAGAACTCGTGCTCGATCATCGCCGTATTTTCGATACGAAAGCGCACCGTAGTGCCCGGCGCGATCTGTAACTTGGCGGGGTCGAACCACATGCTACCGGCCTTGATTTCGATGGTTCGCGAAGGTTCCGGTGTACCGCCGTTGTCGTGATCGTGACCGGCATCAGCCACCGCCGACGTGCTGATGGCGGCAAAAGCGACAAGCGTCAATAGAAACTTCATGGTCAATCTCCATGAGTGGAAGAATGTAAGGTGATCGCCCTTCATCAGGGCTGATCGACAGAGGCTTGAAAAGCCGGCATAGCAACCGACTGGTGCGAAAGCGTTCAGTCGTTGGAGACCGGCACGGTCATGAAGACTGCCGTGCCTTCATCGTCGAACTGATGCACCGTCAATGCCTGCTGGCGTTCGCCGGGCATGCCGGGCGTGCCGACCGGCATGCCCGGCAGCGCGACCCCCTTCACGTCGGGACGCGCGACGAACAGCCGGTCGAGTGCCGCACCGGGTACGTGCCCCTCGATGACATAGCCGCCCATTTCGAGGCTATGGCAGCTGCCGAGGCCGTAAGGAATGCCGAGGCGGCTCTTGATCTCGGTGAGCGCTTGTGTCTCCACTACCTGCACAGCGACACCACGCTTCTCCAGATAGTCGGCGTAGCCGGCACAACAGCCACAGCTGGGGCTCTTGTAGAGAGTGGCCTGTTCGGGCAGCGCAGCGTGAGCAGCTTGTACACCCAGCATGAGAGTGGCGGACAATATCAGTGCGGCGGTACGGCGTGGCATGAAGGTCTCTCCTCGACGTTAATTGATACTTCCCACCAGTAGACATCAGAAACCTGAAAATACGCTGAAAAAGAAGCCCTCACCGAACAGATACCACAGAGACTCAACGATCGGCGAAAGTGATTTCGACCCGCAGTCCACCGAGCCGCGCGCGGGCGTATGTCACGCGCCCACCGTAACGCTCGGCGAGCTGTGCCAGGATGGAGAGTCCCAGACCGTGACCGCGATACTGCTCGTCGAGTCGCAGGCCGCGCCGACCCAGCTGGGCAAGCCTGTCGTCGGCCACCCCCGGCCCATCGTCTTCCAGGATCAGGCGACACGGCGCGGCAAGCAGCGTCAACTCGACCCGTCCATGAGCCCACTTGCCGGCGTTGTCGAGCACGATACCCAGCATCTCCATGCCATCCTGGCGCTCCAGCGGCAGCCGGTAGTCGGTGATTTCGGGTCTATGGAGCGCGAATGTTCGACTGGGGTAGAGGATGCGAAACATCTCGAGCATGGAGGTCACCTCGACCATGCCGGTGTGCTGCTGGCCGGTAGAGCGGCCGGCGATGCGCGAGCGACGCAGCTCACTCTCCAGCTTTTCGTCGATGTCATCGAGCCGCTCCAGAATGCGCGTGCGGCGCTTGTCATCCAGTGTTCGCTTCGAGCGCAGCGCCTGCATGACGGCCGTCAGCGGCGTTCTGATCGCATGGGAGAGGTTGGCCAGCGACTCGCGCGAACGCTGTTGGCGGCGCTCCTGCTCGTCGAGGAAGGTATTGAGCTGTGCAATCGGCGCTTCCAGTTCGGAAACGGTCTCGATGTCGAGGCGTCGGCGCTCGCCGCGCTGCAGCTCAACCAACTGCATCGATAGCCGTCCGAAAGGGCGCAGGGCGCGATTGACCGCAACCAGATTGAGCAGCAACAACAGCAATAGCAGCGTCACCGCCACCGCGCCGATCCACCGGTGCAGCCGCGAAAGGCCCTGCTCGATGCCGCCAAAGTCCTCTCCCACCGTCAGGGTGGCCGGCTCTCCGTCGAGCGTGAAGCGAACCCGCCACAGCAGCAGGCGATGGTCGCGCCATTGCACCAGCTCGGCACCTTCCGGGTGCCCTTCGATCAGAGGCGACAATTGCGGCAGCAGCTCGTCATGAGTGCCGAAAACGCGCTCGCCGACACGCAGCAGATAAAAGTGATGGAAAGTCTCTGCAGGATCGGCATCGGGCGGCAACGGCAGCGATTCAGGGCCACCGACGCGCAGGCGGCGCATGACGAAATCGGCCTCCTGCTGCAGGCGATCGGCGAGAAAGTCCTGTGCCAACCGGTCCAGCAACAGTCCATGTAGCATCCAGGTGCCCCCCGCCACCAGCAGCGCCGCGACACCCAGACCGCCCAGCAACCGCAGCCGCAGGCTGCGCCGGTCAGGCCGAAACAAGCACATATCCCTCGCCGCGACGGGTCACGATACGTTCACGTCCGAGACGCTGACGCAGCCGCCCGATGTAGACCTCGACGAGATTGGGCGCGGCAGCGTCCTGCTCGAGGGCATAGAGCTGATCGAGCAGGTGGCGCTTGGAGTGAACGCGATCGGGATGGCGCATCAGATAGCGCAGCAACCGAAACTCGGTGGAAGTCAGCGACTGCCACTCCTGATGTTCGAGGCTGTACTGCTGGCGCGCCTCATCGAGACGAATACCGTTGATCTCCAGCAGGTTCGAAAAGGTATCCATCCGCCGACGCAGCAGCGCCTGCAGGCGTGCCAGCAGCTCCTCCTCGTGAAAGGGCTTGGTCACATAATCATCGGCGCCGACGCGCAGCCCCTCGACCTTGTCCATCCAGCTGTCCCGGGCGGTCAGAATCAGTATCGGCACTGGCCATTTCGCTTTCCGCCAGTCGGCGAGCAGGGCCAGTCCGGTGCCGTCCGGCAAGCCGAGATCGAGAATCACCAGCGCATAGTGCTCGATAGTCGCCAACGCCGTCGCCGTCTTGATGTCGGACGCGATATCGGTGCGATAACCCGCGTCATCCAACAACTCCGCCAGGCTCTCGGCGAGTAGCTCATCATCCTCGACAAGCAGGATTTTCATGTTTTCCACTACCCCCTCATGCTTCTTCAGTATTGGCTTAGGCTTCTCCAGTCCTGGCCTAGATAGAAGAAGATGCAGCCTGAAAGCCAACTTAAAGCATTGGCCGGCTTTCCTTGACCGGGATCATGGATGCTAAAGAGAGTGCCTCACACAGGCAACCAGCGCTTGACCCTTGGGTAGCCTACAACTCTTAAGCTGACCATTAAGCTCGGTTCTCGCGACCGAAGCTGACCACCGGCTCAATGGTTAACTAGCGACTCGCGATGGGTGGCGATGCTATTGCCCGGTTACTTGCGCAGAGAGCGGGCGACACACGAGGAGAGACGGCCATGTGGCATGACATGATGGGATTCATGAGCGGCAACGGCTGGGAGCATATGTTCTTCGGCGGCATCATCATGCTGATCTTCTGGGGGCTGATAATCGCGCTGATCGTGGCGGCGGTCAGACACTTCGCCAAAGCGCGTGCGCAGCCGGCACCACCGGACGCGCAGGCTATCCTGCGCGAACGCTACGCGCGCGGCGAAATCGATCGTCAGGAGTTCGAAGCACGCAAACGCGACCTGTCGTCGTGAAGCGCTGTACTCGTTGGCCTTCGGCGTCCACAACAACAGGCGGCACGGCCCAGTCGTTGCACCAGGAAGGTAGCCATGTACCCATCACACGATCACTTTCACGCTTCCCCGGCACCCACCCAGACCGGGAAGACCGCGACCGACGCGCCGAAGAGCGAGGTGGAGGAAGCACCGGATTATACCTGCCCGATGCATCCCGAGGTGGCAAGCGATAAACCCGGCGAATGTCCCAAGTGCGGCATGGCCCTGGAACCGGTTGCGCCTCAGGCACCGGCCTCCCGGACCGAATGGACCTGCCCGATGCACCCAGAGATCGTCCGTGACGAACCCGGGACCTGCCCGAAGTGCGGCATGGCCCTGGAGCCACGGCAGGTCACCGCCGAGGAGCAGGCGAACCCTGAACTCGTCGACATGACCCGGCGCCTGTGGGTCGCCCTGGCGCTGTCGATTCCGGTGTTTGTGCTGGCGATGGGACAACACCTACCTGGCCTGTCGCTGGAGGTATGGGTCCCGCACGAGGTGCGCGTCTGGCTGGAACTGGCCCTGTCGACGCCGGTGGTACTGTGGTGCGGCTGGCCGTTCTTCGTACGCGGCTACCGGTCGGTGATCGGCTGGAATCCCAACATGTTCACCCTGATCGCCCTCGGCGTCGGGGTCGCCTATCTCTACAGCCTGGTTGCCACGTTGCTTCCGTCGCTCTTTCCACCCTCCTTCCGCGACGAAACGGGACAGGTGGGCGTCTACTTCGAAGCCGCCGCGGTGATCGTCGCCCTGGTGTTGCTGGGCCAGGTCATGGAACTGCGCGCACGCAGTCAGACCAACAGCGCGATCAAGGCATTGCTGGGGCTGGCCCCGAAGACCGCGCGGCGTATTGCTGTTGATGGCAGCGAGACCGACGTGCCGCTGGAGCAGATCCAGATCGGCGATCGCCTGCGGGTGCGCCCCGGCGAGAAGGTGCCGGTGGACGGCCGGGTCGTCGAGGGCCGCTCCTCGGTGGACGAGTCGATGATCACTGGCGAACCCATGCCCGTCGAAAAGGGTGAGGGCGAGGAGGTCATCGGTGCGACGATCAACGGCACCGGCTCGCTGGTCATCGAGGCTCGCCGGGTGGGCCGCGACACCTTGCTGGCGCAGATCGTGCAGATGGTCGCCGATGCCAGCCGCAGCCGGGCGCCGATCCAGAACCTGGTGGACGTGGTCGCCGGTTACTTCGTGCCCACGGTGGTGCTCGCCGCCGTCGCGACCTTCGTGGTCTGGGCATTGTGGGGGCCTGAGCCGGCGATGGCCTATGCGCTGATCAATGCCGTGGCGGTGCTGATCATCGCCTGTCCCTGCGCACTGGGGCTGGCCACACCCATGTCGATCATGGTGGCCAGCGGCAAGGGCGCCTCGGCGGGAGTGCTGTTCAAGAATGCCGAGGCGATCCAAACTCTGCGTCAGGTCGACACCCTGATCGTCGACAAGACCGGCACGCTCACCGAGGGGCACCCTCGGCTGCAGGACGTGGTCGCGAGCGAGGGCTTCGAGGAGGACGAGGTGCTGCGCCTGGCGGCCACCCTGGAACGGGGAAGCGAGCACCCGCTGGCGACGGCGATCGTCCAGGGAGCGCAGGCGCGCAATATCACTCCCGAGCGCTACACCGGCTTCGAGTCGGTGACCGGCCAGGGCGTCAAGGGCAAGGTCGGCGATCGGGCGGTGGCGCTCGGCAACCACGCCCTGATGGACGCCGAAGGGATCGAGGCCGGGGCACTCGCCGAGCATGCCGAGGCGCTGCGTGCCGACGGCAAGACCGTCATGTTCATCGCCGTCGACGGCCGAGCCGCGGGGCTGGTCGCCGTCGCCGACCCGATCAAGGCGACGACCCGCGAGGCGATCGAAGCGCTGCATGGCGAGGGCATCCGTATCGTCATGCTGACCGGTGACAGCCGGACCACGGCGCAGGCGGTCGCCGGACAACTGGGCATCGACGAGGTGATCGCCGGCGTCCTTCCCGAACAGAAGGCCGAGAAGGTCAAGGCATTGCAGGCCGAGGGGCGCTTCGTGGCCATGGCCGGCGACGGCATCAACGATGCCCCGGCGCTGGCCCAGGCCCAGGTCGGCATCGCCATGGGCACCGGCACCGACGTGGCCATGGAAAGTGCCGGCGTGACGCTGGTCAAGGGCGACCTGCGTGGCATCGTGCGCGCCCGCCGGCTAAGCCGCGCCACCCTGCGCAACATAAAGCAGAACCTCTTCTTCGCCTTCGTCTACAACAGCGTGGGCGTACCGGTTGCCGCCGGCGTGCTCTACCCGGCCTTCGGCATCCTGTTGTCCCCGATCATCGCTGCGGCGGCGATGTCGTTCAGTTCGGTGTCGGTGGTGGCCAACGCCCTGCGACTGCGGCGAGAAAAGATCTGAAAATGGCACAGAGCCTTGGAGCTATCGCCGGCATTCCAGAGCCTCACAACGAAAAATACCCCGCCAACGCGATGTCGGCGGGGTATTGCGTGCGGATACGTCAAACGGACTTACATCCGCGGCTTGAGCTGCTGTACCAGTGTCTTGTAAAGGCGCGGCGTAGCCGCCATGAGATTCTGCTCGATAGCGACCGTGGGGCTACCATCCGGCCCGCCCAGCAGCGCACCGGCCTCCTTGAGGAGGAGACCGCCGACCAGTTGATCCTGTTCTTCGAGTCCCAGCACGAAGGCGACATCGGCACGTCCGGCGGCGAGTTGCGCGAGATCCAGAAGGCCGCTACCACTGCTGAGGAAGTTCTCGACCTGCGACCCGAGAGCCTGTGTCAGGGTCAGATACATCTGGAGATGACGCTCGCGCAGCCAGGTTTCCGGCAAGCCCATGGCAATGCGCGCACCCTCGACCGTGATATGATCGGGCACGCGAATGCGACGTCCATTGAGCTGCGCGCCACGCCCACGGCTGACGAGATACTCATCATCGCTGAAGGGGCAGACAATCACCGCATGCTCGGGCTTGCCCTTGACCAAACACACGATCGAGATAGCAAAGTCGGGCGATGCCACGGCCAGATTGGAATAACCGTGGAACGGCTCGATACGCCAGTGGTAATCGGCGCCCTCGCCTTCGCCGTCACGGTGCGCCGTATACCGGCCGGAAAGGCCATGCTGGGGATAACTGCGACGAAACTGCGCGTCGATGAGGGTTTCTGCGTTACGCGCAGTATCTTCCAGCAGCTGATCGAGCTGCCGGTCGCCACGCGCGACTTCGATGCGGTCGCGAGCACGCACGAACTGCTCGGCGGCACTACGCGCGGCGCGCAGTGCGAATTGAACCATGGGATGCATGATACGGGCCTGAATCTCGGAAACTGTTAAAGAACGTCGCGCATCCTAGCAGAAGGCGCTCACGACGGGAAGTTTCGCGGCCTTCAAGCCATGATAGACTCGCCGTTCGTTTCTCAGCCGCGCGCCCTATCATCATGCTCGACAAACTGCGTATCGTTCTCATTGGCACCAGCCATCCCGGCAACATCGGCGGCACCGCCCGCGCCATGCACAACATGGGGCTCGCCGATCTTGCCCTCGTCGCGCCACGCTGCGAGGTGTATGGTGCCGAATCCCACGCCCGTGCGTCCGGCGCTGATGCCCTGGTGAGCAATGCCAAGGTGTATGCCACGCTCGAGGAGGCTGTCGGTGACTGCACCTTCGTGGTCGGCGCCAGCGCCCGCGTACGCCATCTCCCTTGGCCCATGCTCACCCCGCGCGCGCTGGGCGAACGCCTCCCCGGCGAGTGCGCGCCCGAGGGCGCCCAGGCCGCGCTGGTTTTCGGGCGCGAGGACAGCGGCATGACCAACGGCGAGCTGCAGCGCTGCCATGCCCATGTGCACATCCCCACCAATCCCGATTTCAGCTCACTCAATCTGGCCGCTGCGGTCCAGGTGCTCGCCTATGAATGTCGACTGGCGGCACTGGGCGCGGACGACGCTGCGGATACGCCGTTCGGGGTCGAATGGGACAACCCGCCGACCAGTCATGACGACATGGAGCGCTTCTTCGATCATCTCGAGCAGACGCTGATCGACATCGACTTTCACGACCCCGACAACCCGCGCCAGCTGATGGCGCGCCTACGCCGGCTCTTCATGCGCAGTCACATCGACAGCATGGAAATGAACATCTTGCGCGGGATTCTCGGGGCCGTGAATAAGCAAAGCCGGGCATTGGTCCGCCAGGAGAGCCACGACGAGAATGGTTGACCGCGTTACTGGGTCTTCCCCATAATACGGACACGTTTCAGGCAAACAATCCCTACGGATTGCATGTCCTGCCTGGTCAATCGCTTCATCACCGACGCCCGATCACTTCGACTTATGCGCTTGACGACCAAGGGACGCTACGCCGTCACCGCGATGCTGGATTTGGCGCTGCATGCCGACACCGGCCCCATCAGCCTCGCCGACATTTCCAAACGCCAGGCGATATCGCTGTCCTATCTGGAACAGTTGTTCGCACGGCTCAAGCGTGCCGAACTGGTCAACAGCGTACGTGGCCCAGGCGGCGGTTACTTACTGGCGCATGCGTCCAACGCCATTTCGGTGGCGTCAATCATCGGCGCGGTCGACGAGTCCGTGGACGCGACACGCTGCCAAGGGCTTTCGGACTGCCAGCAGGGCGATACCTGTCTGACGCACCATTTGTGGTGCGATCTGTCTGAAAAGATTCATGGCTTCCTTGACGCCATCACGCTCGCCGAGCTGGTGGAGCGCGAAGAGGTCCGCAATATCGCCGCCCGTCAGCAACAACGCGTCGCGCCGGAGACGATCAGCACCGATACCATCAGCATCGCGCCGCAATGACCGCGCGGAGCAGCAGGCGCCAGCGCCATCATCGATACGAGCCGTCATGACCTCACCCATGTATCTCGACTATGCCGCCACCACCCCCGTCGACCCACGCGTCGCGGAGGTGATGGCGCGTCACCTGACACTCGATGGCATCTACGCCAACCCCGCTTCGCGTAGCCACATGCCGGGATGGCTAGCCGAACAGGCGGTGGAAAGCGCACGCCGCCAGGTCGCCGATTTGATCGCCGCCGACCCGCGAGAGATTGTCTGGACCAGTGGCGCTACCGAGGCCGACAACCTCGCGTTGATTGGTTTCATGCGCGCCAACAGAGCGCGCGGCCGGCACCTGGTCACCTCGCGCATCGAGCACAAGGCCGTCGTCGATACCGCCCTCGCGCTCGAGGCCGAGGGATTCGACGTAACGTGGCTGACGCCCGGCATGGATGGCCGCGTGACGCCTACGCAGCTCAACGATGCCATGCGCGAGGACACCGTCCTGGTCTCGTTGATGGCCGTCAACAACGAGCTAGGCAGCATTCACGAGCTGGCGGCACTGGCCGAGGTCGTCCATGACGCTGGTGCGGTCTTTCATGTCGATGCCGCCCAGGCCACCGGCAAGATCGCACTCGATGTCAACGCCATGGGCATCGACCTGATGTCGATGTCGGCGCACAAGACCTACGGCCCCAAAGGCGTCGGTGCGCTCTATGTGCGCCGCAGCCCCGACATTCGCCTCGACGCGCTGATCCATGGCGGCGGACACGAACGCGGCATGCGCTCGGGCACCCTGCCTACGCATCAGATCGCGGGCATGGGCGAAGCGTTCTCGCTGGCGGCCGACCAGCAGGAAGCCGATCACGCCCACGCAATGGCCATGCGCCAGCGTTTTCTCGACGGCCTAGAGGCGTGCGAAGGCGTGCACTGCAACACGTCGCTCGATGTCTCGGTGCCCACGATCGTCAACTTGGCTTTCGACGATGTCGACGGCGAGTCACTGTTGATGGCACTGCGCGCGCTGGCAGTATCGACCGGTTCGGCGTGCAACTCAGCAAGCGTCGAGCCATCCTATGTATTGAAGGCCATCGGCATCGATCGCATTCGCGCCCTGGCGTCCATTCGCTTCAGCTTCGGTCGCTTCACTACCGAGGCCGATATCGACACCGCAAGCGCCGAGCTCAGACATGCACTCGGCGCCCTGCGCCAATGATTCGAGGCCGCTGCGCTGAGTGCGCTGCGGCTCATGCAAGGAGGTCAACATGGCTAACATCAGTATCAGTTCCGCCGCCGCCGAACAGATCCAGCACGTACTCGCCGAGCGTGGCAATGGCCTCGGCCTGCGCGTAGCGATCAAACCCAGCGGCTGCTCCGGCTACAGTTACGTGCTCGACATCGCCGATGAGGTCGGCGCCAATGACGTGCCCTTCGAGGATCACGGCGTCAAGGTGCTCGTCGACAAGGAAGCCTTGACCATGCTCGATGGCACCGAGGTGGACTACGTCAACGAAGGGCTCAATCGCTACTTTCGCTTCAACAACCCCAATGCCACTGACGAATGCGGCTGCGGAGAAAGCTTCAGCGTCTAAAGGTGTCCACCCGCCAGGCGTGCGCCACGTCCGGCGACACGCTACAATGGCGCGCTTTTTTCGACATCCGTCGAGCTTCATGCAACGCGTCGCCTCGGGCGACGCGTTGGCGTATCGATCAAGACCCTCGATTTCAGTCACGGAGACATTGACCTCATGGCCAACGAACGCACCCTGTCCATCATCAAGCCCGACGCCGTCGCCAAGAACGTCATCGGCGAGATCGAAAGCCGCTTCGAGAAGGCCGGCCTCAAGATCGTCGCCGCCAAGATGCTCCAGCTTTCCCAGGCGCAAGCCGAAGGCTTCTACGCCGAGCACAAGGAACGTTCCTTCTTCGGCGACTTGGTGGGATTCATGACCTCCGGCCCGGTGGTCGTGCAGGTACTGGAAGGCGACAACGCCATCGCCGCCAACCGTGACCTGATGGGCGCCACCAATCCCAAGGAAGCCGAGGCCGGCACCATCCGCGCCGACTTCGCGCAGTCCATCGACGCCAATGCCGTGCACGGCTCCGACTCGCCGGAGTCCGCCGAGCGCGAGATCGCTTACTTCTTCGGCAGCGAAGAGATCTGCGCACGCTGATCGCTTCCCGCGGGGGCCGCAAGGCCCTCGCACCGCCATCCACCGAGCGTACGACCCACCATGACCCTCGATACCGCCACGCCCCGTACCAACCTTCTCGGCCTTACGCGCGAGGAGATGGAAACCTTCTTCGTCTCATTGGGCGAGAAGAAATTTCGCGCCGCCCAAGTGATGAAGTGGATTCACCACGAAGGCTGCGACGACTTCGAGTCGATGACCAATCTCTCGAAGGCGCTGCGCACGCGCCTCGAGGAAGTCGCCGAAGTGCGTGGTCCACGCGTGGTCTACGAAGGCGCCTCGCAGGATGGCACGCGCAAATGGGTCCTCGAGGTAGAGGACGGCAGCTATGTGGAAACCGTGCTGATTCCCGCCGAGGGCGGCAAACGCCGCACGCTCTGCGTGTCGTCGCAGGTAGGCTGCTCGTTGGATTGCAGCTTCTGCTCCACCGGCAAGCAAGGTTTTCAGCGCAACCTCACCAGCGCCGAGGTCATCGGTCAGGTGTGGGTGGCCAGCAATAGCTTCGGCGCACGCCGGGACAGCACCAACCGCCCGGTCACCAACGTGGTGATGATGGGCATGGGCGAGCCGCTGATGAACTACAATGCCGTCGTGCCGGCCATGAAGCTCATGCTCGACGACAATGGTTACGGCCTTTCCAAACGCCGCGTCACGCTCTCCACCTCCGGCGTGGTACCGATGATCGACAAGCTCGGTGACGAGCTCGACGTGAGCCTGGCAGTCTCGTTGCATGCCGCCAACGACGAACTGCGCAACGAGCTGGTGCCGCTGAATCGTAAGTACGACATCGCCACGCTGCTCGACGCCTGCCGACGTTATCTCGCCAAGTGCGACGATACGCGCATGCTGACCATCGAGTACACGCTTATCAAGGACGTCAACGATCAGCAACGCCATGCCCAGGAGCTGGCGACGCTACTCGGTGACCTGCCGTGCAAGATCAACCTGATCCCCTTCAATCCGTTCCCGCACTCGGGCTACGAGAAACCTTCACGCAACCAGGTCATGCGCTTTCAGCAATGGCTCGAAGAACTGGGGCATACTGCGCCCGTCCGCATGACACGCGGCGATGATATCGATGCCGCCTGCGGGCAGCTAGTGGGGCGCGTCAAGGACCGTACCAAGCGCCACGAGCGCTACATTCAGTCCATTCAGCTCGACGCCGATTGAGCGTCGCCTTGACTTCATTGAGGTGCGGCGCTTTGATGGGACACTTTCAGACGACGAACACTGTCTCATCGCACCGATTGACGCCATTGTTTCGAGAGGGTTCCATGACGCGCCGCCATCGACCACCTTCGATCCGCTCGTTGAGTGCCGCGATGTCGCTCGTCCTACTACTGAGCGGCTGCGCCGTTCAAGTCGAGCGAGAGTCGACCTACGCGCCACCGGACACTGGTGAAGCGGTGGAGGCCTACGTCGATCTCGGGCTGGCCTATCTCAAACGCGACAATCTTTCACGCGCCCGCAATGCGCTGGAACATGCCATGGAATTGGGCCCCAGCGACCCGAGGGCACTAGAGGGCATGGCGCTCCTTTATCAACGTCAGAAACAGCCGGCCCTCGCCGAGGAATTCTTCAAGCGTGCACTGGATGCCAACGGCGATTATACTCGCGCGCGCAATAACTATGCTGCATTTCTGTACGATCAGGGCAGGGTTGATGCCGCCTGCAAGCAACTGCAGCAAGCAGCACAAGACACCACGTATAACAATCGAGCCCAATTGCTTGCCAATCTGGGCCAATGCCGGTTCGAGCAAGGCAAGCTCGATGCCGCGCGGCGTCCGTTGGAACAGGCTGTCGCGTCCAACTCACGCGATACGCAAAGCCTGTTACTGCTGGCGAGAATCGACCATACGCAGGGTCATGATGAGCGTGCCTGGGAACGTCTGCAGCGTTTCTTCACCTTGACCGAGGCCACTCCGGAAAGTCTCGAACTGGCGAGCGAGATCGCTCGCGCACGGGGCGACGAGGAAGCCGCGGCCTTTTATCATCGGCAGCATGACGCTTCCTGAGGCATGATCCGACCACACGAATTCGAGAAGGATGCTCTGGTATGAGCGACACTCACGAACAACACATCTCCCCCGCTCCCACCGAGGGCCACGAACCCCCGGGCACTCGGCTGAAGCGCGAGCGAGAGCGGCAGGGACTGTCGCTTGACGAAGTTGCCGAGCAGCTCAACCTCAGGCCCGCCGTGGTTACCGGCCTGGAAGAAGACCGCTTTGATCAAGTGCCCATCGCCACCTATCGACGCGGCTACTTGCGCGCCTATGCCAAGCTCTTGGGGATCGACGACAAGCTGGTGGCGCAAGACTACGATGCCTTGCATGGTCGTGATGACCTCGACCGCAAGGTCGCGCCTCCGGCGTATCGCTCACAACCGCCCTCACGGATCGGCGCCTGGCTCTTCAAGTTGGTCACGCTGATCATCGTCGTGGGACTGATCGGGTTGACACTGCTGTGGTGGCAGAGTCGTGAAGGCAATGACTTATTCGGACTCGGCGACAAGCCCGCCTCCTCCATGGAAAGCATGGATAACGCTGGCGGCACCGGAGGCAGCGCGCAAGCCGCCGACATGGCAGAAAATGCCTCTTCTGGCGACAGCGAGTCCGCACAGTCCAGTGCCGACGCCCCGACTAACACCGGTACGCAAGACGACTTGCCGCCCGTTCCCGACGAGAATGACAACCTGGGTCTCGTCGATAACGACGCGGCAAACGTTGACGCAGCACCCAACGCTGGCCCCGCCACCCGCGACGCTGCTGACACACAGGGCGCGGGCACCGAGACAAGCAGCACCTCGGCGAGTACCGAACCCGCCGCGCAAGGCGATGGGACCAACACCGCCAGCGACACCAGCACCTCGGCAAATGACGAATCCGCCGCGCCAGGCGATGAAGCCAACGCGGCAAGCGCGAATGCCAACCAACTGACACTGACCTTCAACGAACAGTCATGGACCGAGATCTATGATGCCGACGACCAACGGCTGATGGTGGGCCTGCAAGATCCCGGCACCAGCCTCCAGCTAGAAGGCACGCCGCCTTTCCGCCTGACCATTGGCAACGCCACAGGCGTCGAGCTCCGCTATCAGGGCGAGAATATCAACCTGAGCCAGTATACCGGCGGCAATAATGTCGCCCGCTTCACCTTGGGAGAGTGATACGCTGATGCATATGCAATCTCCGATTCAACGGCGCCAGTCCCGCCAGATTCATGTCGGGAATGTCCCCGTCGGCGGCGGGGCCCCCATCGCCGTGCAAAGCATGACCAACACTGACACCCTGGACGTCGCTGCCACCGTGGCGCAGATCCGCCAGCTCGAGGCCGCGGGCGCCGACATCGTGCGCGTGTCAGTGCCCACCATGGAGGCCGCCGAGACCTTCGGTCAGATCAAACGCCAAGTGGCGGTTCCCCTGGTCGCCGATATCCACTTCGATTACAAGATCGCCCTGCGCGTGGCCGAACTGGGCGTCGACTGCCTGCGCATCAACCCCGGCAATATCGGCCGCGAAGACCGTGTACGCGCAGTGGTCGACGCCGCCCGCGAACATGGCATTCCGATTCGCATCGGCGTCAACGCCGGCTCGCTGGAAAAGGATCTGCAGAAGAAATACGGCGAGCCCACGCCGGAAGCCCTGGTCGAATCCGCCATGCGGCATATCGAGCATCTTGATCGTCTCGATTTCCAGGACTTCAAGGTCAGCGTCAAGGCCTCCGACGTGTTCATGGCGGTGGCCGCCTATCGCCAGCTCGCGCAGCGCATCGACCAGCCCCTGCACCTAGGCATTACCGAAGCCGGCGGCTTGCGTTCAGGGACCGTGAAGTCCTCGATCGGACTCGGCATGCTGTTGATGGAAGGTATCGGCGACACCATCCGTGTCTCGCTGGCCGCTGATCCCGTCGAGGAAATCAAGGTGGGCTATGACATGCTCAAGAGCCTGCGTCTGCGCTCCAAAGGCATCAACTTCGTCGCATGCCCGAGCTGCTCGCGCCAGAATTTCGACGTCATCGGCACCATGAACGCCCTTGAGGAACGCCTCGACGACATCATGACGCCACTCGATGTCTCGGTCATCGGCTGCGTGGTCAATGGCCCCGGCGAGGCCAAGGAAAGCGATATCGGCCTCACCGGCGGCGACCCGGCGAACCTCGTCTATATCGACGGCAAGCCGGCCAGCAAGCTTCGCAACGACCACCTGGTCGACGACCTGGAAGCGCTGATCCGCGATAAGGTCCGCGAAAAAGAGGCTCGCGAACGCGATACCATCGCCCGCGAGGTATAATGCGCCGCTCGCGCGCCCCGTACCGGTTCAGGAGTCAGCATTGAGCAACAAGATCCAGGCCATCCGTGGCATGAACGATCTGCTACCGGAGCAGTCGCCTGTTTGGCAATACTTCGAGCGTCAGATCCAGCATCTCATGCAGCGCTATGGGTATAGCGAGATCCGCACGCCCATCATCGAGCAGACGGCGCTGTTCAAGCGCTCGATCGGCGAAGTGACCGATATCGTCGAGAAAGAGATGTATACCTTCGAGGATCGCAACGGCGACAGCCTCACGCTGCGGCCCGAGGGCACCGCCAGTTGCGTGCGCGCGGCGCTGGAGAACGGCCTGCTTTACAACCAGACGCAGCGCCTGTGGTATCAGGGTCCGATGTTCCGCCACGAACGCCCGCAAAAAGGTCGCTATCGCCAGTTTCATCAGGTTGGCGTGGAGGCTTACGGCATGTACGGGCCGGATATCGACGTCGAGATGATCCTGCTCAGCGCGCGGCTTTGGGAAGCCCTCGGCCTGATGCCCCACGTGCAGTTGGAGCTCAACTCGCTGGGTTCCAACGAGGCCCGTGCCGCCTACCGTGACGCGCTGGTCGAACACTTCAAAGCGCATGCCGATGTCCTCGACGAGGATTCTCGGCGCCGTCTGGACACCAACCCGCTGCGCATCCTGGACTCCAAGAACCCTGACATGGCGGCAATGCTCGCCGATGCACCGCGCTTGATGGATCACCTCGACGAAGAATCGCGGGCTCACTTCGCCGAGATAACTGCCATGCTCGAAGCAGCCGGCATCGATTACGTCATCAATCCGCGCCTGGTGCGAGGACTGGACTATTACAGTCGAACCGTGTTCGAGTGGACCACCCAAGCGCTGGGCAGCCAGGGCACGGTATGTGCCGGCGGCCGCTACGACGGACTGGTCGAACAGCTCGGCGGCAAACCCTCGCCCGGTGTAGGATTCGCCATGGGCGTCGAGCGCCTCATCCTGCTGCTCGAAACGCTCGACCTGGTACCCGAGGCCGCACGACCGCGCACCGATGTCTACCTGACGGCCATGGGCGATGCCGCCAGCCGCCAAGCAATGTTGCTGGGCGAGCGTCTGCGTGATGCTCTGCCAGGCATGCACCTGCAACTGCATTGCGGCGGCGGCAGTTTCAAGAGCCAGATCAAGAAAGCCGACAAGAGTGGGGCTCGCATGGCGCTGCTGCTCGGCGAAGATGAACTGGCCAGCGGCCGGGTGGGGATCAAATTCCTGCGTGAAGATCGCGATCAGGAAAGCGTGACCCTCGATGCGCTCGCGGCGCGTCTCCAGACGCTTCTCGCGGAGGCTTGAAGAACCAAGCGCCGTTTCGTACGAACAGCCATTGAAGGAGACCGCCCGTGGCGGAGCTTATTACTAGCGAAGAGGAACAGCTTGAGACGCTCAAGCGCTGGTGGAAGGAATATGGCAAGGCGATCATTGCCGGCATCGTGCTTGCCGGTGCGGGTGTTTTCGCCTGGCATGCCTGGCAGGATTACCAAGCCTCGCAAGCGGCGGCAGCGTCGCAGCGCTACCAACAGCTCACGATGCTAATGCAGCAACCGCAGTTGAGCGCCGAGCAACGCCAGCAAGCCACGACCATGATCGAGGGTCTGCAGAGCGAACACGGTGGCACCCTGTACGCCGAACTCGCCGAACTAATGCGCGCCCGTTTGGCGGTCGATGCCAATAATCTGGAGGGGGCGCGCGACACGCTGACAGCGTTCATCGACGGCAGCGAGCATGCCTATCTCGACGGACTCGCACGTCTCAACCTGGCACGCGTGCAAATCGGCCTGGACAACGCCGAGGGAGCGCTGGCGACACTGGGGAACGACATCCCTGCCTCACTCGAAGCGCAAGTCGCCAACACCCGCGGCGATGCGTATGCCGCGCTCGGCCAGCCCGACAAGGCGCGTCAGGCTTACCAGGACGCGCTCGCGCGTGCCGAAGAACAGGGTCTACCGCTCTTCGGCGTGCAGCTCAAGCTCGACAACCTCGGTGTAAAGGACGCCAGCTGATGAAATTCAACCACTTGCTGTTACCGGCCGCGCTCACCTTGTCCACCTTGCTGGCGGGTTGTGCCGGCAACGTCGAGCCGCAGTATCCCCCTAAGGAGCTCAAGGACATCTCAACGTCGGTGACACTCGACGAGCGCTGGTCCACCTCGGTCGGCGATGGCCTGGGACGAGCACGCTATCCCTTGAAGCCTCTCCTCGCCGACGGCACCCTCTATGCTGCCGATGAAAACGGCCTATTGCGCGCAATCGATGCCGACAGCGGCGCGACTCAGTGGGAAGTACGCTTCGATACGCCGCTTTCCAGCGGCATATCCAGCGATAGCGCCCGACTATACGCTGGCACGCGCAACGGCTCCGTCGTCGCTATCGACCGCGAGGATGGTAGCGAAGCCTGGCGCACTCAGGTCTCCAGCGAAGTATTGGCCACCCCCCAAGTCAACAGCAAGCTGGTCGTGGTACAGAGTGTCGACGGTACGGTAACCGCCCTCAATCGCATCTCTGGCGAAGAAGAGTGGACCTACAGCAGCAACCGGCCTGCCTTGACCTTGCGCGGCACGGGAACGCCGCGCGTCATCGAGCCTGTCTCGTTCGTCGGCTTCGCCAATGGCCGACTGGTGACGCTCGACAACCGTAGCGGCCAGCCGCTATGGGACATGCGCGTCTCCGTCCCGCAGGGACGCACCGAGGTGGAACGACTCGTCGACCTCGACGGTCAGCCGGTGCTGACGCGAGACGGCCGCCTATTCGTGACCAGCTACAACGGTCGCGTGATGGCGCTGGAAGCCACCAGCGGCGAAGTCATCTGGTCACGCGACGAGTCCAGTTACCTGACGCCACTACGCGTCGGCAATTACCTCTTCACCGTCAATGAAGCCAGCCATGTCCTGGCACTCGATGTCGATAGCGGCAGCGTGCTGTGGGAATCCGACGCCCTCGAAGGCCGCGACCTGACCGCGCCCACCTTCATCGACGGCAAGCTGGCGCTGGGTGACTATCAAGGCTATGTCCACCTGCTCGACGCGAGCAGCGGCGATATCGTGGGCCGCACGGAAATCGGCGGCGATGGCATCAGCCTGGCCCCGCTGGCCAATGGCAAACGGCTTTACACTCTCACCAACGACGGTGAACTGGCCGCCTACGATCTCGAAAAAGGCGATTGAGCGGCTCGCCCTCGTAGCCTGTGAGCGGGCACCTCGCGCTGAGGTGCCCGCGTCATTTGTGGGCCCTTGCCGATCAGCAATGCTAGAATCACGCCATACTACGTGACATCCGCGTCGCGTCTCCTCATTCAACGCCACGCCGCATGTCCAGCCTCACTCAACGCTTTTGTGCGCCGGTTTACGAGACAACATGAATCCCGTCATCGCCCTGGTAGGCCGACCCAATGTCGGCAAATCAACCCTTTTCAATCGCCTGACTCGCACGCGTGACGCACTGGTCGCCGACTTTGCCGGCCTCACCCGTGACCGCAAGTACGGCAACGGCGCCCTCGGTGACAAGACCTATACGGTCATCGATACCGGCGGCATCAGCGGCAATGAAGAAGGCATCGATGCCGCCATGGCCGAGCAGTCACTGCTGGCCATCGACGAAGCCGACATCGTGCTGTTCCTGGTCGACGGGCGGAGCGGTCTCAGCGCCGCCGACGAGGCCATCGCCAATCACCTGCGTGTCAATCAGAAAAAGACCTGGCTGGTAGTCAACAAGACCGATGGGCTCGAAGAACACTCGGCTGCGGCGGACTTCTGGCAGCTCGGCCTGGGCGACCCGCGCCCGATCGCCGCCGCGCACGGGCGTAATGTGACCGCCTTGATCGACGAGGTGCTGGCGCCCTTCCCCCCGCGCGAGGCCAACGCGGCACCGCCCGACCTCAGTAACGGCATTCGTATCGGCGTCATCGGCCGCCCCAATGTCGGCAAGTCGACGCTGGTCAACCGTCTGCTGGGCGAAGAGCGGGTCGTTGTCTTCGATGAGGGCGGCACCACGCGCGATGCCATCGAGATCCCCTTCGAACGCCGCGGTAAGCCCTATGTGCTGGTCGACACCGCCGGCGTGCGGCGACGCAAGAACGTCAAGGAAACCGCCGAGAAATTCTCGATCATCAAGACGCTCGAAGCCATCAAGGATTGCCATGTGGCGGTCATGGTACTCGACGCGCGCAGCGGCCTTGTCGAACAGGATTTGCACCTGCTCGATTATGTCCTGAGTAGCGGGCGCGCGCTGGTATTGGCGGTCAACAAATGGGATGGCCTCGAGCAAGAGGCGAAGGACAAGATGCGCACGGAGATCAAGCGCCGCCTGGGCTTCGCCGATTACGCCGAGATGCACTTCATCTCCGCGCTGCACGGCACCGCGGTGGGCGATCTCTACCCCTCCATCACGCGGGCCTTCGACTCGGCCAACAGTCACTGGTCGACCAATCGCCTGACCACCCTCTTGCAGGATGCAGTGAGTGAGCATCAACCGCCGCTGGTCCACGGCCGCCGCATCAAGTTGCGCATGGCCCATCAGGGCGGCAGCAACCCACCGATCATCGTGGTCCACGGCAATCAGACCGGCTCACTGCCAGAGGCGTACAAGCGCTATCTGATCAACACCTTCCGCAAGGTACTCAAGGTGCGCGGTACACCGATGCGTTTCGAGTTCCGCTCGGGCAACAACCCCTACGACGAAAATGCCGGCGCCAGCGACCGCGAAAAGGCCAAGAAGCGTGAACTGAACCGCACGCGCGAGGCGCGCAAGAATCGCCGCTAAAGCGCGTCATTCGTCGCCATTCCCAAGCACACGATTGCGTCCCGCCAGCTTGGCGCGATAGAGCCTTTGTTCGACGGCGTCGAGCCCCGCCTCGACGCTGGACGCATCGTGCAGGCCCGCCACGCCGGCGGAAAACGTCACCTCGAAATCACCACGCTCCTGAATCGCTCGCGCCTGTGAATGGAACTGCAGGCGTATACGTTCGATCGCGCGCTGCGCATCTTCGGGACTGCAATGTGGTAACACGACACAGAACGCCCCCCCGGCGTAACGTGCCACGTGGTCGATGAAACGCAGTTGTTGCGTCAGTCGCTCCGCCAGGAGACGAATGACATAATCACCGCTGGCATGCCCATGATGGGCGTTCAACGCCCCGACATGATCGATATCGATCAATGCCAGGCTGGTGGGCGTACCGCTACGTTGCGCGCGGACGAACTCGATTTCCAGAAGTTCCTGCAAGGCAGCATGAGTCAACACGCCGGTAAGGCCATCGCGCGCTCCCGAGCGTCGCGAACCAAGCGCGCGATGGGCGTGTGACAATACCGCCGCCACCAGCGCATCGTCATCGACCGGCTTGCCGAGGAAAACGTCGCCACTACGCGCCCAGGCTTGCTCGCACACGTCATCGTCGGCCGCCAGATACACCACGGGCAAGTCCCGCCAGGCATCGTCGAGGCGCATCACGCGGGCCAGTTCTCGTCCCGTACATGACGGTAAGCGCGTGTCCACCAAGGCCAGATCAGGGCGGTAATCGCGCAGTGCGGCCAGTGTCTCGGCTGGCATGTTGACTACCCATGAATCGATTCCAGCACCGGCCAGCACTCGACGGTAGTGCTTGGTCAGCTCGACATCGTCGTCGACGATCAGGACCCGCAGTGGTTCCGAGGTGAGGCCCGGCGACAGACGATCCAGACATCGATCGATCAACGAAGCATCCAAGGGAGGTACGAAATAGCCGGCCGCGCCATGGCGAATCGCCGCGAGTCGCGCCGCAAAATCGTCATCATCGCCAAGGATCAAAAGATGCGGCGGAGACTGCCATCCGCTCCACCAAATGCTCCAGCGCGAACGCGCGACGCTACGCTCGTCGACCAGCACGGCCTCGGGTCGCCATGCCATGAGAGCATCGACGTCGCGCATGGCATATTCGTGGCACTCATACCCCAGCGCACTCAATGCCTCGCCTAGCGCGCGGCGCCGTAACGGTTCATCGCCAAGCAAGGCGACACGCACTGACGTGGCATCTCGCTGAGCCGTCATGTCGTGAGCGGAGAGCAAGTCGTCGAAATTGGGCAGTTGCTCCACTTGGTACTGCAGCCGTGATTGCAACGCCGCCAGCGTATAGGGGGCGGGCAACACTTCTCCATCGAGCCACTGACGAACCTGGCGCCCTACCTCGCTACATGTCTCACTCAATGCCTCATAGCCGAAGCTACCGGCGGAATCGGCGATACGTTGCAGATCCTCGCAGACCGCCTCCAGCTCCATCGCCGATGCGGCATTATCACGAGTACTCATCTCCTCGACGTGCGCGGTTACCGCCTGCACATCGCCATGCAATCTCTCGGCGCCTTGCCGGCGCAATGCCTCAAGGCGCCGACTACGTTCGCTTTCTTGCATACCGTCTTCTCCCTGACCATAAGGCTGCCTCGCGTCCCCTAAACGTTACGACTCTTGCACCTCATACCTAGCGCCTACCCACTGGCAGGCAAACTGCCAGGCGGCGCGCCCGCTTCTCACCCCACGCAAGGTGGCGAAGCGCACCGCATCCTCGCGGGCCGCGTCGCTCCAGGCATTTTCCCCGCCCAAGTGGTAGACCCAATGACGGCATGCGGTCAGGTAGGCCTCCTGATTGAAAGGGTGGAAGGCCAGCCACAGCCCGAAGCGGTCGGAAAGCGAGATACGCTCTTCCACCGCATCGCCATGGTGGAGCTCGCCGTCGACCAGCCGGGTATCCTGATTGTCGGCGAGCGACTCGGGCAACAAGTGGCGCCGGTTGGACGTCGCATACAACAGCACGTTTTCGGGCGGGCCGGTCAAGGTACCATCGAGTACGCTCTTGAGCGCTTTATAGGCGTCGTCGTGGCCTTCGAAGGAGAGATCATCGCAGTACACGAGGAAGCGATGCGTCGAGTCGCGTAGCCGCTGCACCAATCCTGGCAGGCCGACCAGATCGTGGCGGTCGACCTGAATCAAGCGCAACCCTTCCGGCGCCAAGGTGTTGAGCAAGGCCCGGACCATCGACGACTTGCCGCTGCCGCGTGCACCCCAGAGCAGCGCATGATTCGCCGGGCGTCCGTGCAAAAAAGCGCGCGTATTGCTCAAAAGCGCCGTCTTCTGGCGCTCGACGCCGACCAGATCGTCCATGCCGACACCATCGCGCGCGGCCACCGGAATCAATTGGCCGCCCAGCGCATTACGCTGCCAGATCGCCGCCACGTCACGCGACCAGTCGACGACTGTAGGCTCTGGCGGTAACCACGCCTCGACCCGGTCAAGCACCCTGTGCAGACGTTGCGCTAGCTCGGCATCCATCCTACCCCTCCTGTCACTGTTCATTCCAGAATCCCGCATATAGATCGCTGGTTGACCCAACGCAGCATCGGGGTATCTTGGAGCCGTTTGGTTGTCGGGTCCAGAGCCTATAAGGAGTTTCTCATGCAAAGGATGTTGCCGTCTTACCTACGAACGCCACTCGCCATCGGCCTCGTAGGTATCACCCTGGCCGCTTGCAGCACCTCGCCGCTAGGACGTAGTCAATTGGCCTTCTATCCAGATGACCAACTCGAGCAGATGGGCAAGCAGAGTTTCGCACAATATCAGGAAAAGCTGCCGGAGATTGGCGGTGCCACGTATGACTATGTGCAGTGCGTCGCCGATGCCATCACTGACGAAGTGCCTGACGACGCAGGTATTGCCACCTGGGAGGTCAAGGTCTTCAAGGACGATGCGGTCAATGCCTTCGCGCTACCGGGTGGTTACATCGGGGTCAACAGCGGGCTGCTTGATGTCACCGAGAACCAGGACCAACTGGCCGCCGTCATCGGTCACGAGGTAGGTCACGTCCTCGCGCACCACGCCAACGAACGCGTCTCGACGCAAGCCGCCACCCAGACCGGGCTCTCGATCCTGCAATCGGCCGCAGGACTGGAAGGTGCCGCCGGCGAGCAACTCATGGGACTCCTCGGCGCGGGCGCCCAGTACGGTGTGATCCTGCCCTTCTCGCGCAAGCAGGAGTCGGAAGCCGACAAGGTCGGCCTGGACTTGATGGCTCAAGCCGGCTTCGATCCCCGCGCCAGTATCGAGCTGTGGCAGAACATGGCCGCGCAAAGCCAGGGCGCACCCCCGGAGTGGCTCTCCACCCACCCCAGCAACCAGTCACGCATTCAGGGCTTGCAGGCACGTCTGGATCAAGCCATGCCGCTCTACAAGCAGGCCCAAGCCAACGGCGAGCGCCCCAACTGTCAGCGCTGATCGCCTACTGAAAAGCGAGACGCCGCCTGTGGAGGCGGCGTCTGCGTATGTGTCGACGCACGACAAGCCATCAAAGCTCGCGGCGTAACACCTCGCGTACCGCCGCGGTATCGGGGCGCACGTGCCGCCACAGGAAGAAAGACTCGGCAGCCTGCTCGATCAACATGCCCAGGCCATCGATCGTGCGTGCGCCGCGCTTACCCGCCCATTGCAGGAAAACGGTCGGGTCGGCGGCGTACATCATGTCATAGGCCACGCCCGTATCAGTGAGCAAGGTGTCGGGCAAGGGTGGCAAATCCCCGCCCAGCGAGGCGCTGGTGCCATTGATGACCACATCATAAGAGCCTTCCAAGGTGTCATAGCCGCTGCCCGTCACACCCGCCTGTTGCTGCCCACGTTTTTGCGGGTGAAAGTCTGCCGCCAGCCCCATCGCCTTCTCGGCGGTGCGGTTGGCAATATGCAAGGACTGCGGCCTCGCCGCCAGCAACGGATCGAGCACGCCGCGCACGGCCCCGCCCGCGCCGAGCACGAGAATGCGCGCATCGTCGAGCGTCACGCCGTGCGCTTCGAGGTCACGCACCAATCCTACGCCATCGGTGGTATCAGCATAGGTGCGCCCGTCCCGGCCATGTACCAGCGTATTGACGGCCCCGGCCCGGCGGGCACGCTGGCTGAGCACATCCGCCATACGATACGCCTCTTCCTTGAACGGCACGGTGACATTGGCGCCAAGACCACCGGCGGCCACGAAGGCTTGCCAGGCGCCGGCAAAGTCCTCGCGCGGCGCCTCGATAGCCTCATAAGCCATGGCCTGCCCGCACTGCTCGGCGAATAGCGCATGAATGCGCGGCGAGCGCGAGTGCCCGACGGGATGCCCGAAGACACAGTAACGATCACTCATACTTCAGCCTCCTCGAGCCATTCGCGTGAGTGCAAGAACTCATCACCCAGGCGCGCCTCGTCGCTACCCGGCTCGGGCTCCCAGCAGTACTGCCACTGCGCCAACGGCGGCATCGACATCAGGATCGACTCAGTGCGCCCACCGCTTTGCAGCCCGAACAGGGTGCCGCGATCCCAGACCAGATTGAACTCGACGTAACGCCCGCGCCGGAACGCCTGGAAGTCGCGTTCGCGATCGCCGTAAGGCGTCTCACGCCGCCGCCGCACGATGGGCAAATAGGCGTCGAGGAAGGCATCACCCACCGCCTGCTGGAACGCGAAGCAGTGCTCGAAGTCCCATTCGTTGAGGTCATCGAAGAACAAGCCGCCAACGCCGCGCGTTTCGCCGCGATGATGAAGGGTGAAATAATCGTCGCACCACTGCTTGAAGCGCGGATAGACATCATCGCCGAACGGCGTGCAGGCATCGCGGGCCACGCGGTGCCAGTGGACCACGTCCTCGAACACCGGATAGAACGGCGTCAGGTCGAAACCGCCGCCGAACCACCAAACGGGGTCGGCATCGTCTTTCTCTGCGATGAAAAAGCGCACATTGCCATGCGCGGTGGGCACATGCGGGTTATGCGGATGCAGCACCCAGGACACGCCCACGGCATGGAAACTGCGCCCGGCCAATTCGGGCCGCGCGGCCGAGGCCGAGGCCGGCAGGCGTTCGCCGAAAACATGCGAGAAATTGACCCCACCCTTCTCGAACACGCCACCGTTCTCGATCACCCGGGAGCGACCACCGCCACCCGACTCGCGTGTCCAGCTATCTTCGCGAAAGCGCTCACCATCCTCGGCGGCCAAGCCTTCGCAGAGACGTTCCTGCAAGTCGAGTAGATACTCTTTCACCTTGTCAAGATGGGGGTGTGCCACGTCACGCTCCTCGGGTTATCGGTTGGTTTGACTCATGTAACGCTCGGCCATGACGCCAGGCATACGACTCACCGGCACGCTTTAATCGCGCAGGACCTCGCCGCTTGCCAGATCACGAATCGTGCTCGGCCGCACGTATCCGCCCAGCACCCCCTCGACGAGTGTCACCGCCTCGCCAAAGGCCGTGCGTATGTCGCCGGCGCTCATCGCGGGTGGCTCGCCGGCGCGATTGGCCGAGGTCGAGACAAGCGGGCCACCGAAGGCACTACACAGCGCCTGTACCAAGGGATGATCGCTGACGCGCACCGCCAGGGTCGCGTGCTCGCCACGCAATAACGGACGCGCCCGCCCGTTGTCGGGCACCAGCCAGGTGGTGGGCGTCGCTTGGCTGGCTGCCAGACGCGCGCGTTGCGCCTCGTCGAGCCCTTCCAGCCAGGGTGCCAGTTGCGACACCGACCCGGCGATCAGGATCAGACCCTTGGCTGGATCACGTTGCTTGAGTTCGATCAGGCGTGCCAGAGCGGCATCGTCATCGGGGTCGCAGCCCAGCCCCCACACCGCTTCGGTGGGGTAAGCCACGATGGCGCCACGGCGCAATACCGCCACGGCGTGACTGAGGGTATCGGAAGTCTCTGACATGACGAGAGGTTTCGCTTCACGGCAACACAAGATATGGCCATCTTATCACGCACGCGGGGCGGAACGCCGTGCCATGCTGTCGCATGGCCTGGACCTAGCGCGTGGCGCGACGCACCCACCCCCCACTCACCTGCGCGGCCTGGCCGGCGAGCTCCAGTTCCAGCAGGCGCATCTGACAACCGCCGACGTCCAGCTCACTGCGCTCGACCAGTACGTCGAGCGGCGTGGGGGTCGTGTCCAACAGCGCCAGTAACGGATCCTGGGGCACATCGGAGGGCGCCGGAGCCTCTGCACGCGCTGGTGGCGTCGCCGTGTCGGCCTCGGGTGGCGCCGCGTTCAACGCCTGCCAATGGCCGAGCTGCTCGAGAATATCGTCGCGTCCGCGTACCAGGCAGGCGCCGTCGCGGATCAGCCCCAGGTTGCCACGCGCCTGCACATTATGCAGCGAGCCGGGGATCGCGAAGACCTCGCGGTTCTGTTCCATCGCCAGCCGCGCGCTGACCAGCGAGCCGCTCTTCTCGGCCGCCTCGACGACCAGCACACCCAACGATAGCCCGGTGATGATGCGATTGCGGCGCGGAAAGTAGCGCGCGTGGGCCCGTGTCTCGGCGGGATGCTCGGAGAGCAGCAGGCCGCCTTCATCGAGCAGACGACGATACAGGCCGGCATGGCGGGGCGGGTAGATCACCTCCACGCCGCAGCCGAGTACCGCCACGCTGCGACCGCCGGCATCCAACGCCGTGCGCTGGGCCACGCCGTCGACACCCAGCGCCATGCCGCTGACGATACCGAATCCGGCCTCCACGAGTTCGCGGGCGAAGAAAGCCGCGTTATCGCTGCCTTCACGGGTCGGGCGCCGCGTGCCGACCATGGCCAAGCCCGGCAGATCGAGGGCAGCCAAATCGCCCTTGGCCCATAGCAGCGCCGGTGGATCGACGATCTCATCGAGCAAGGCAGGCCAGGCCGGATGACCGGGATGCAAGAGATGATGTGATGGTTGGCTCGATTCCCACGCCAAGGCCGCCGTGACCGATGCCTCCAAGGGACTCTTCGTGGGGTGATCGAGCCAGTGCCGCAGCGTATCGCGTGGTCCAGCGGGCATTGCCGTCAACCAGGCCTCGGGCCAGTCATCGGCCAAACCTTGCGCAGCCAATTCTCGGCGAATGACCGCCAGACGCCGTGCGCCGAGTTTGGGTAGATGTGCCAGGGCACACCACTCTCTCGTTGTGATCATGCGCGCCTTCCTCAACGTGGCTCCAACGACGTCAACACACTGCGCTCGGGTGTGCTCACGCCATCGCCTACCTCCAGTGGCCGCGAGGCCTCCAGGACTAACGCGTAGCTGACCCGCTCGAAGCTCTCGAACACCATCGCCAGGCCGCCGGGCTGGGCCGCCAGAGAGACAGTGTCACCCTCGACCGGGTCAGTCACCTGCGCCGGTGCGGCATCCAGAGCCAGCACAGTCCCCGGTGTGATGCCATTCGTACGTCCCACATCGAGCGCCACGATGGTATGCCGACCGATATAGTGCACGCCTTCGGGCACACCTAGAATCTCGCCATCGACGGCATGATCTGGAACGTGAAGGGAAAACGCCAGGGAGAGGCGTTCTTCGCGATACGGCAGCAAGCGGTCGCCGGGGTTTATTGCCTGACGCGCCTTGAGCACCTCGAAGACATCCAGGTCGCCTTCACGCCTCACCCAGCGGGCCTCGCCTACGGCGCGCAGCTCAATGCCCAGCAGCGCGTCGCTTTCGGGGTCGTGGTAAACCGTTCCGGGGCGATAGATGACACGCCGCGCGTTACGCGAGCGCGCGGCCTCCTCAACTGCACGGACATAAAACCGGTCGCCACTGCCGATCAGTTGATGCCCCGCTTCGCCCGCGACGACGTAAGGCATATCCTTGAGCCTGGCCCGCGAGTCAATGAGGCGATACTCGTTCAGAAAGGGCGCTAGCGTCTGGCGTTCGATGGTGGGGGCCGCCTCGCTCGGCGGCACTTCCCGTACACGCGGAGAGAGGTGCACGATGTCCTGCGACTTTTCACGCCCCTCGGCGGCAGACACCACCACACCGACTACGCCAACCAGCACCAACCCGAGTCCCACTAACCTACCGCCATATCCTGCCCACATGATCGTCTCTTCTTCTGATCGCTCGCACGTCAACCTGCCTCCGCACCGATGCTTTCGGCCCTCGGCATGCGTCAGGACGCACTGCTATACTTTTCACATGTTCGTCGCCCCGCTCCACCACTGCTGGCGACGCACCGCCTAGCCGTTCGCGCTCGGGGATATCGGCGTCCTTTCGGTTCCGTTCCCGCCAGCGGCGCATTACACTAGCGGACAAATTTCACGTGACAGCATAACGGTTTTCTTAACGCCATGGCCAAGCTGACCATTCTCGAATTTCCCGATGGGCGCCTGCGCAAGAAGGCAGCGCCCGTCGAGACCGTCGACGACGAGATCCGTACGCTGGTCGACGACATGCTCGACACCATGTACGACGCCCAAGGCATCGGCCTGGCCGCGACCCAGGTCGACGTGCATCGCCGCGTCATCGTCATGGATGTCAGCGACGATCGCTCACAGCCCCGCGTACTGATCAACCCCCAATACACCCCGCTGGGCGAAGAACGCGAGCCCATGCAGGAAGGCTGCCTGTCGATCCCCGACCATTACGCCGAGGTACCGCGTGCGTTGCGCGTCTCGCTCAAGGCGCTGGATCGCGATGGTACGCCCTACGAGCTGGAGGCCGACGGCCTGCTCGCCCACTGCATCCAGCATGAGTGCGATCATCTCGAAGGCACGCTGTTCGTCGACTATCTCTCGCCGCTCAAGCGCGATCGAATCATGAAAAAGATGCAGAAACGCCACAAGGCCATGCAGGACGCCTGAGACCGCGTTTCCCTCTCGCCTCGCACTCGCCAAACGGGCCGGCACTTGCCGGCCCGTGGCATTGAACGAACACGCAAGCCGTTACGGAAGTCCGCCCGATGTCCCACTCCCTGCGCGTCGCATTCGCCGGTACGCCCGATTTCGCCGCCGCCAGCCTCGCGGCACTGCTTGAAAGCCGCCATGAGGTGGTCTCGGTGCATACCCAGCCCGACCGTGGCGCGGGACGCGGGCGCAAGCTCAGGCCCAGTCCGGTCAAGGCGCTGGCGCTCGAACACGCGCTACCCGTCCACCAGCCCACCACGCTCAAGGATGACGCCGCCCGGCAGGCACTCGTCGACTGCGACGCCGACGTATTGGTCGTCGTCGCCTATGGATTGATACTCCCGCAAGCGGTGCTCGATATCCCGCGCCTGGGGTGCCTCAACGTGCATGCTTCGTTGTTGCCCCGTTGGCGCGGCGCGGCGCCCATTCAGCGCGCCATCGAAGCAGGCGACACGCGAAGCGGGGTGACCATCATGCAGATGGACGCCGGTCTCGATACCGGCGACATGCTGCTGGTACGCGACACGCCCATCACTGCGACGACTACCAGCGGCGAGCTACACGACCGTCTTGCCGCGTTGGGTGGAAAGGCCATCGTCGAGGCACTCGACGCCCTGGCAGACACCGGCCTGACCGCGACACCTCAACCGGCGGAGGGCGTCACCTACGCCACCAAGCTCAGCAAAGCCGAGGCCGAGCTCGATTTCACGCGCCCTGCCGCCGAACTCGCCGCCCGCGTACGCGCCTTCAATCCCTGGCCGGTGGCCTGGACGCGTCTCGCCGGCGAGCCGCTACGCCTGTGGCTGGCCGAGCCCGGCGCCGAGAGCAGTACCGCCACGGTCCCCGGCACGCTGCTGGAGAGCGCCCCGGACGCCCTGCGCATCGCCTGCGGCCCCGACGGCACCCAGGTGCTGCACATCACTCGCGCCCAGTTGCCCGGCGGCAAGCCACTCGCGGTCCGCGACCTGCTCAATGCCCGTGGCGAGCGCTTTGCGCCGGGACAGTTACTAGGTCAGGAGACCAACTCATGAGTACCCCGGACATTCGCGCCGTCTGCGCCTCCGCCCTGGCCCCCGTGCTCGATGGCAAGGGGTCGCTGAATGCACTCGACGCCACTCTGGAGGCCGCCGGCATTGAAGGACGCGATCGCGGCCTCGCCAAGGCGCTGTGCTTCGGTGTCTGCCGCACCTTGCCGCGCCTCGAGGCGCTATCCAAGATTCTGCTGCGTCAGTCCTTCAAGCGCCGCGACCAGGACGTCCAGGCGCTGTTGCTGCTCGGCCTCTATCAGCTCTTGTACATGCGTGTCCCTGCGCACGCCGCCGTGGGCGAAACCGCCGGCGCCGCTCGCGCGCTGGACAAGGCGTGGGCCACGCGCGTGCTCAATGGTTGCCTGCGCCGCTTTCAGCGCGATGGCCAGACGCTTGAGGCCCAGGTCGACCGCGACCCCAGCATCGCGCTGTTGCATCCCGAATGGATGCTGACGCGTTGGCGCGAGGCCTGGCCCGACGACTGGCGCGAACTGGCCGAGGCCAACAACCAGCCCGGCCCCATGACGCTGCGCGTCAATCGCCGCCACGCAGATCGCGAGGCGTACCTGGCCCGCCTGCGCGACGCAGGTCTGGCCGCCGAGCCTACGCCGTACGCGCCGGATGGCGTGACCCTGCATGAAGCCTGCGATGTCCGCGCCCTGCCCGGCTTCGAAGAGGGCGCGGTGAGTGTGCAGGACGAGGCCGCCCAACTGACTGTATCACTGCTCGAACCGGCCCTGGCCACGACACCCAAGGCCCGCGTGCTGGATGCATGCAGCGCCCCCGGCGGCAAGACCGCGCACCTGCTCGAAGCCTTCGAGCTCGAACTCACCGCCCTGGACAGCGACGCCGAGCGACTCGACCGCGTCGACGCCACCCTGACACGCCTCGGGCTCGAGGCCACCACGTTGGCCGCCGACGCCAGCCGTCTCGACTGGTGGGACGGCCAGTCCTTCGATGCGGTGCTGCTCGACGCGCCCTGCTCGGGCACCGGCGTCATTCGCCGTCACCCGGACATCAAGCGCCTGCGTCGCCCCCGCGATATCCGCGAACTCGCCGCACTGCAGGCTCGTCTGCTCGACGCGCTATGGACGACCCTCGCCCCCGGCGGCACGCTGCTGTATGCCACCTGCTCGGTGATGCCCGAAGAGAACGCGGATCAGATCGCCGCCTTCCTCGCCCGCACCCCGAATGCCAGCGCCGATGAGCTCGACGTCGCCTGGGGACGCCCCGCCGGTGCAGGGCACCAGCTACTGCCGCGCGCCGAGGGGCACGACGGCTTTTTCTACGCGCGTCTGCGGAAAGCCTCGGTGTGACCACCAGCGTGCCACTGACGACTTGCTAGCGGCGCGCGCGACTTCGATACTAAGGGCATCGCCCCCATGAGTGGAGCCCTCGTGTTGCAGGATGCCCTCGAGATCATTGATACGCGATGCGCCCTGCTCGTCGTCGACGTGCAAGGCGACTTCATGCCCGGCGGCCCACTGGCCTGCGCCGATGGCGATGCCATTCTGCCAGGACTGAGCCAATTGCTTTGCGAGCGGCGTTTCGCACACGTCGTGGCGACCCAGGACTGGCACCCCGCCCGTCACGTTTCTTTCGCCAGCGAACACGCCGGCTATCAACCCTTCGACACCCTCGACCTGTACGGCGAGCCGCAGACCCTATGGCCCGACCACTGTGTGCAGAACACGCCTGGCGCTCGGCTGCATCCCGAACTCGACTGGGCGCCGGTGGATCTGATCGTGCGCAAGGGATGCGATTCCCGCGTCGATTCCTACAGCGCCTTTCGCAACAACCTGGGGCCTGATGGCACACGTCCCACTACAGGATTAGCCGGCTGGCTACGCGAACGTGGTGTCGACAGCGTCTATCTATGCGGCCTGGCGCGTGACGTATGCGTGTCATGGAGCGCCGAGGACGCCGTCGCTGCGGGTTTCAAGACACGCTTTCTGTGGCCGCTGACACGCCCGGTCACCCATGACACTGACGCCGCCACGCGGCAGCGTCTCACTCGGCTCGGCGTCGAGATCATCGGCGCTTGAGCCAACCCATCGCACTTGAAGCGCAAGGAGAACGCCATGAGCGATCACGTCTACAAGCACATCGAGCTGACCGGTTCCTCGCCGCACGGCGTCGAAGATGCCGTGAACAACGCCTTGGAAAAGGCACGCGAGACGTTGCATGGCATGCGCTGGTTCGAGGTCATCGACATGCGCGGCCATCTCGAGGACGGCCGCGTGGGCCACTGGCAGGTCACCCTCAAGGTGGGTCTCTCCCTCGACTGACCGGGCTTGCGCCCGAGCGCCATCGCGCCCCTGTCATTGGGGGCGCTGACTGGTTTATGCTACGCGCCAGTCACTGAGCGCGGATTCCCCTCGCATGAAGATCATTATCCTCGGCGCCGGCCAGGTCGGCGGTACGCTGGCGGAACACTTGGCCAGCGAAGAAAACGACATCACCGTGGTGGATGTAGACACCAAGCGCCTGCGCGAACTCCACAACCGTCTGGATATCCGCACGGTGGTGGGAACGGCTTCCTATCCCATGGTGTTGCGCCAGGCGGGCGGCGAGGATGCCGACATGCTGATCGCGGTGACCAGCTCCGACGAAGTCAATATGGTCGCCTGCCAGGTCGCGCATACGCTGTTTCGCACGCCGACCAAGATCGCCCGCGTCCGCGCTACCGCTTATCTGACGCGCAAGGGATTGTTCTCCCACGACGCGATTCCCGTCGATGTGCTGATCAGCCCCGAGCAAGTGGTCACCGATCATATCCGCCGTCTGATCGAATACCCCGGCGCCCTGCAGGTGCTCGACTTCGCCGGCAGCCTGGCCCAGCTGGTGGCCGTCAAGGCTTACTATGGCGGGCCGTTGGTGGGTCAGGAGCTCGGCTTCCTGCGGCGCCACATGCCCAACGTGGATACCCGCGTGGCGGCGATCTATCGCCGCAACCGGCCGCTGATTCCACGTGGCGACACGGTCATCGAGGCCGACGACGAAGTCTTTTTCATCGCCGCGCGCAAGGACATCCGCGCGGTAATGAGCGAGCTGCGCAAGGTCGACCGCGATTTCCGTCGTGTGATCATCGCCGGTGGCGGCAACATCGGCGAACGGCTCGCCGAGACGCTCGAACATAGCCACCAGGTCAAGATCATCGAGCATGAACTGGAACGCTGCACGGTGCTTTCGGAACGCCTTGACCGCACCGTGGTGCTGCACGGCAGCGCGACCAGCAAGCGCCTGTTGTTGGAAGAAAACATCGAGGATTGCGACATCTTCTGCGCGCTGACCAACGACGACGAGGTCAATATCATGTCGTCGATGCTGGCCAAGCGCCTGGGCGCCAAGAAGGTCTTGACGTTAATCAACAACGCCGCCTACGTGGATCTCGTCCAGGGCGGCGAGATCGATATCGCCATCTCGCCGCAGCAAGCCACCATCGGCGGTCTGCTCACCCACGTGCGACGCGGCGATATCGTCAACGTTCACTCGCTGCGGCGCGGTGCCGCCGAAGCCATCGAGGCCATCGCCCACGGCGACTCACGATCATCCAAGGTCGTGGGGCGCACCATAGACGAAATCGATTTGCCCAGCGGCACCACCATCGGCGCCATCGTGCGCGGCAAGGAAGTCCTCATCGCCCACGACGACGTCGTCGTGGAAAGCGGTGACCATGTCATTCTGTTCGTGGTCGACAAGCGGCGCATCCGCGATGTCGAGCGTCTCTTCCAGGTGGGACTGACATTCTTCTGATGATGAATATTCGGTCACGCATGGCCCCCGTTGTGGCAAGGCACATACCATGAGCCTCCTGGTAATCCTGCGGATCGTCGGGCTGTTGTTGATGCTGTTTAGCCTGACCATGGTGCCACCGCTAGTCATTTCGTTGATTTTCGACGACGCCACTGCGGATGCCTTCGTCATCGGCTTGGGGATCTCGTTCATCACTGGGGCGCTGCTTTACTGGCCGACCCGTCACGCTCGACGTGAATTACGCACCCGTGACGGTTTTCTGATCACCGTGATGTTCTGGAGCGTACTGGGGCTCTTCGGTTCGCTGCCGCTGATGCTGGCTGAGGATCCGTCGCTATCATTCACCGACGCCGTGTTCGAATCGTTTTCCGGCCTCACTACCACCGGCGCCACTATCCTCACCGGCATCGACCTGCTGCCCGAGTCGATTCTCTTCTACCGCCAGCAGCTGCAATGGCTGGGCGGCATGGGGATCGTGGTACTGGCGGTGGCGATCCTGCCGACGCTGGGCATCGGTGGCATGCAACTTTACCGTACCGAGATTCCCGGGCCACTCAAGGACTCCAAGCTAACCCCACGCATCACCGAGACCGCCAAGGCCCTGTGGTACATCTATGCCGCCCTGACACTGGCGTGCTTCCTGGCGTATTGGCTGGCGGGGATGAGTTGGTTCGATGCCATCGGGCACAGCTTCTCGACCGTCGCCATCGGCGGTTTCTCGACACACGACGCCAGCATCGGCTATTTCGACAGCGCAACCATCGAGCTGATCTGCGTATTCTTCATGATCGTTTCGTCGTTGAGCTTCGGGCTGCACTTCGCAGTGTGGCGTGAGAAGCGCCTGCGTCATTATTTGCTCGACCCCGAATTCCGCTTTTTCGTGGTCTTTCTGGCGCTACTGGTCAGCATCACCATCGCCACGCTCATGTTGAGTGGCACCTACGACGACACCCTGGGACTGCGCCACGGCTTGTTCGAGGCGGTCTCGATAGCCACCACCACCGGTTTCGGCGTCGCCGACTTCACCGCGTGGCCAGGTGTACTGCCGTTCATGCTGTTCATCGCGGCGTTCGTCGGTGCCTGTTCGGGGTCCGCCGGCGGGGGCATGAAGGTGATCCGCATCCTGTTGATTCTCAAACAGGGCCTGCGTGAGATTCACCGCCTGATCCACCCCAATGCGGTGTTTTCGGTCAAGGTTGGCAAGATGCGCATCTCCAGTGGCGTGGCCGAAGCGGTATGGGGATTCTTCTCCGCCTATATGCTGCTGTTCGTGCTGATGCTCCTGATCCTGCTCTCCACCGGGCTGGATCAGGTGACCGCCTGGTCGGCGGTGGGCTCGGCCCTCAACAACCTGGGCCCGGGGCTGGGCGGCGTGGCCTCGCACTACGGTGACATGCCGGATCTCGCCAAATGGACCCTGGTGATGGCGATGATGTTCGGGCGCCTGGAAATCTTCACCATCCTGGTGCTGTTCACGCCCGCCTTCTGGCGACGCTGAAACCGTACGCGACGATCCTTCCTCTCCCCAAAACGCTATTATGCTTGCTTCAAGCTAGCCATAGCGGCTTTCACATCCTTATTCCCTGAACAATCAGAACTTTAAAGGCCAATTGCCCGGGTGCCGCGATGGTGGCAATGCTACCATGCGCGCTTCCCGGCCCACCGCTAGGGGCCGTCATCCATTGTTCAGTCCCGAGAGAGTGTCATGTCCGCCAGCCTCGCTAGCCCTTTACGCACGGTGCTCCGCCTAGGGCTCATTCCGCAAATCGTCATCGGTATCGTTCTCGGCATCGTCGTGGCCACTTTATGGCCGGATGCCGCCACCTCGATATCCCTTCTGGGCCAGGTCTTCATCTCAGCCCTGAAAGCCGTAGCACCGGTGCTGGTCTTCCTGTTGGTCATGGCGGCCATCGCCAATCATCGCCGCGGCCAACCCACGCATATTCGCGGCGTGCTGCTGCTGTACGTGGTCGGTACCCTGTGCGCCGCCTTGGTGGCCGTCGTCGCCAGCTTCGCGTTCCCGACATCGCTGGTCATCGACGCGCCTCAGGCAAGCGGCCAGCCGCCGGGCGGCATCACCGAGATCCTGCGCAACCTGCTGCTCAATGTCGTGGCCAACCCCATCGCCGCGCTGATGAACGCCAATTTCGTGGGCATCCTGGCCTGGGCGATCGGACTGGGCATGATGCTGCGCGGCACCTCCGCGACGACCCTCGGGGTGCTCAATGCCTTCTCCGATGCCGTCTCCAACATCGTGCGCTTGGTGATCCGCTTCGCGCCGCTGGGCATCTTCGGCCTGGTCGCCGGCACCCTCGCGGATACCGGCATGAACGCACTGCTCGACTACGCCCATCTGCTTGCCGTCATCGTCGGTTGCATGGTGTTCGTGGCGCTGGTCACCAATCCCTTGATCGTGTTCCTGGCGACACGGCGCAATCCGTATCCCTTGGTCTTCGCCTGTCTGCGCGGCAGCGCTATCACGGCGTTCTTCACGCGCAGTAGCGCCGCCAACATCCCGGTCAACATGGAGCTCTGCGAGCGCCTAGAGTTGGACCCCGACACCTATTCGATTTCGATTCCGCTGGGCGCCACCATCAACATGGCCGGCGCCGCCATCACCATCTCGGTGATCACCTTAGCGGCCGCCCATACCTTGGGCATTACTGTGGACTTCGCCTCGGCACTCTTGCTGTGCATCGTCGCTTCTCTCGCTGCCTGCGGCGTCTCCGGCGTGGCCGGCGGGTCCCTGCTGCTCATCCCGATGGCCGCCAGTCTATTCGGTATTTCCAATGACGTGGCCATGCAGGTCGTCGCTATCGGCTTCGTCATCAGCGTCGTGCAGGACGCCACGGAGACCGCGTTGAACTCATCCACCGATGTGTTATTCACCGCTGCGGCGTGCCGCACCCAGCGCTGAGCCGCACGTTCGACGCCCCGCTCGCAGCAGTATCGAGCGGGGACGGGTTTGGCCCGCCCCCTGCCATCGTGGATAATCGAGCTTTTCCGCCACCGAAGCGAAACGCCGAATGCCCGATACTACCGCCGGCCCTCGCCAGGTCATCGATCAGGGTGAGACCCGTTACACCCTTCTGGGTACCGCCCACGTCTCGCGCGCCAGCGCCGACGAGGTCCGCGAAATGATCCGTTCCGGCGACTTCGACGCCGTGGCCATCGAGTTGTGCCCCACGCGCTACCAGAGCGCCACCCAGCCCGACGCCATGGCCAAGATGGATCTCTTCCAGGTCCTGCGTCAGGGCAAGGCCGGCATGGTCGCCGCGAGTCTCGCGCTGGGCGCCTTCCAGCAACGTGTCGCCGAGCAGTCCGGCGTGACACCAGGCGCCGAGATGCAGATGGCGATCAAGGAAACCAAGCGCGCGGACCTGCCGTTGTATCTCGTCGATCGCGACATCGGCGTGACCCTCAAGCGTATCTATCACAACGTGCCCTGGTGGCAACGCATGAGCCTGATTTCAGGGCTCCTGGGCAGCGTGGTCTCGCGCAAGAAAGTCTCTAGCGAGGAGATCGAGCGCCTCAAGGAAGGCGATGTGCTCGAGTCGACCTTCGCCGAGTTCGCCGAGCAGTCCGAGTCGCTCTATGCTCCCTTGATCCGCGAGCGCGACCGTTACATGGCCCTGCGCCTACGCGAAGAAGTCGCCGGAAAAGCACCACGGCATATTCTGGTCGTCGTCGGTGCCGGACACATGAAGGGCCTAGGGGAACACCTGCAAGCGCTGGGGCAGCAACCGCCCAGTGCCGAGGCTATCGACGAGGAACGCCGCTCACTGGAGGTCACCCCGCAGCGATCCAAGCTTTGGAAAGCCCTGCCGTGGGTCATCGTCGCGCTGGTACTGACCGGCTTCGCCATCGGCTTCTCCCGCGATACCGGGCTCGGCTGGTCACTGGTCGGTGAATGGTTCTTGATCAACGGCGCGCTCTCGGCATTCGGCACCGTCATCGCACTGGCCCACCCACTGACCATCATCGCGACCTTCATCGCGGCTCCGCTGACCTCGCTCAACCCCACCATCGGCGCCGGATTCGTCGCCGCCGGCGTAGAGCTGGCACTGCGCCGCCCTACCGTGGGGGACTTCTCGCGCCTGCGCCATGACGTCAGCGCACCGCGCGGCTGGTGGAAAAACCGCGTCGCCCGCACGCTGCTGGTATTCCTGCTCGCCACGTTAGGCTCCGCCGCCGGCACCTGGATTGCCGGGCTACGCATCGCCGGGCAGTTGTTCGGGTAAGGGCTTATTCGATCTGCCAAGGAGTGACCATGACCCGCATCCCGTTATTCTGTAGTGGCCTCCTGGCCCTGATTACCGTGGCCATGACGCAGGCGTTCCCGGATGCGGTTACCTCCATCGATTGGCCGCTCCTGATCGGTGCGTCCATAGTCATGGCTTTAACGCCTGGCGCCAATCAGCTCTTATCACTTTCCAATGGTTTCCATGTCGGTGTCGCGCCTGCCATGACGGCGGCCTGCGGACGCTTCGCAGCGTTCGCCTTGATGGTGGTCGGTGTCGCCGTGGGGCTCGGGCATTGGCTGGCAACCTCCGCGGTGTTCTTCAACGTACTCAAGTGGATTGGCGTGGCGTATCTGTCGTATCTCGGAGTGAGATCATTGCTCACGGCTTGGCGACCTAAAGCGGTAAGCCCGCGCGAGGCCATCGAGACTGCGCAGGCCTGGCCGCTGCTACGCCGGGAAGCGCTGGTCGCACTCTCCAACCCCAAGGCATATGTGCTGTTTGCGCTCTTCCTGCCGCAGTTCCTGCATACCGATGGAGCGTCGTTCGCACCGGCAATCATGCTGGCGGGGCTGGCCTATATCCTGATCGAGTTCGCTTGCGCGCTGCTCTATGCCGGCGCGGGGCATCTACTCGGGCGCGGCAGCCTCAGTTTGAGTCGGCAACGCTGGCTGGATGGTATCAGCGGCTCGCTAATGGTTAGCCTGGCCGGGTGGTTGGCGTTGGCAAAACGCCAGACTTAAACCGGGAGGTCGATGATCCAACCCAATACGGCGCAGTGTCAGGGGC
>Ga0209300_1000093_pt1 | contig 56616 bp, 51 predicted proteins | sample Shrwel_input2_RT_FD_187535 | JGI IMG/M metagenome (GOLD analysis project Ga0209300, IMG submission 187535) | Subsurface microbial communities from deep shales in Ohio, USA - Utica-3 well 1 S input2 RT (SPAdes) (version 2) ... | reverse complement strand
CCACCCAGGTCCTGGTGATCCTGGCCAGGAAGCTGGCACGCATCGCCTTTTCACTGATGAAGCATGAGACGGGATATCGCCCTCCAAGCCCCATCAAGGCTTGACGGGCAACATAGAATCTCCCACAGGGAGGCCCTGGGGCCCGGGACCGGGGGTTGTGGGAGGGGATTTATCCCCGACGGCGGTGCCGCTGTGGCCAAGGGCATCGCGACTGGAGTCGCTCCCGCAAGAGGTAACGCGGTGCTTGAGCCCGGCATTCTTCGAACTATGACCAAAGTCTAAAGGCGTTTTGTCTGTTCTTGATTGATCCTATGTCGGACATAACCTGAATCGAGTCCTACAACGCAGGCCGTCCGACATGAGCCAAGCCAGCGCCAGTGCCACCCGTTCGTCGCGCCCCGATATTGCCGAGGCCCTCGCCGAGGCGATCTTCGGCGGCGAGTACGCGCCGGGCGATTTCGTGCCCAAGGAGCTGGATCTCTGCGCGCAGTTCGGGGTCAGCCGCAGCACCGTGCGCAGCGCCCTGCAGACGCTGGTCGCTGCCGGGTTGCTCAAGCGTATCTCGGGGCAGGGAACCCGGGTTCGCGAACTGCAGGACTGGCACCTGCTGGACCCCCAGGTAAGCGCCTGGATGGCGCGCTTCGCCCAGCCCAATCCACGCATCCAGCGCGAGATCTTCGCCTTCCGTGTCGCCGTCGAGCCGTTCGTGGCCCGGCTGGCCGCGGAAAACGCCACGGCCGCCGATCTGCTGGCGATCGAGACGGCCTACGAGGGCATGATCCGCGCACTCGGCAGCGAGGATCTGCACTGGCAGGGCCACAGCCACAACGAATACGACGTGGCCTTCCACGAGGCGATCTTCGATGCCTCGCACAATCTGGTCTGGGCGCAGCTGAGCCATGTGCTCAAGCCGGCCATCTCGCTGGTGGTCGAGCGTTCCAACCACAGCGCCCACGAACTCAACGACAGCATGGAGCGCCACCGTCGCGTGATGGAGGCGATCCGGCTGCGCCAACCCGAACAGGCCGCACAGGCGGCGCTGGCGGTCCTCGACCGTACCGGGCGGGATCTGGGCCTGAACGGCCTGACCCGCGAATTCCCCGTTCTCGAACCTCAAACAACAAGCGATCAAGAGGATACTCACGCATGATGTCACGCACTCCGCTCAAGACGCTCACCGCCGCGATTCTGGCGGCTACCGCCGTCAGCGCTCAGGCTGCCGAGTACGACTGGACCTTCCAGACGTCCGAAACCGCGGGCGAGCCGCAGTTCGAAATGAAGAAGCAGTGGGCCGAGAACGTCGAGAAGATGTCCGACGGCCGGATCCACATCGAGATCCTGCCCGTGGGCTCCGTCGTCCAGGCCAACCAGACGCTGCAGGCCGTCAAGTCCGGTATCCTCCAGGGCCACCTGACCGATCCCAGCTACTTCACCGGCCAGAACCCGGCGTTCGGCATGATCGGCAACCTGGTCGGCGCCTGGAGCGATCCCTACAACTTCCTCGACTACATGAACAACGGTGGCGGGGAGAAGATCTACAACGAGCTGGTCGAGCCCTACGGCCTGCACCTGATCGGCGCCGCGGCCACCGGCCTGGAGTCGCTGCCGTCCTCGAAGCCGATCCACTCGGTCGACGACCTCAAGGGCCTCAAGCTGCGTGCCCCGGAAGGCATGGTCTACAACGTCTTCGAGAAGGCGGGCGCCACGCCGGTCAACCTGCCGGGTTCCGAGGTCTATACCTCGCTCGAGAAGGGCGTGATCGACGCCGCGGACTACACCGTGTTCGCCACCAACCAGGCGCAGGGGCTGCACGAGTTCGCCAACTATCCGCTGTACCCGGGCTTCCACTCGCTGCCGATGGTCGCCGTGTCCATCAACAAGGATATCTGGGACGGCCTGCCGGACGATCTCAAGGCGATCCTCTCCACCTCCGTGGACGCCATGGCCTACAAGATGGTCGGCGAGCTGAAGACGCGTGATCTCGAGGCGGTGCGTGAAGCGCGCAAGGATCCGGACATCCACATCATCGACCTGCCGGCCGACGAGCGGGCCAAGTTCCGCGGCATCGCCAAGGAAGAGTGGCAGAAGTGGGCGGACAAGAACGACATCACCAAGGAGTTCTACAAGTCCGTGGTCGGCTACCTGCAGAACCACAACCTGCTGAAGGCGGAAGACGGCGCGGCGGACGCCGAGAAGACCGCCGACAAGTCCTGATCGCGGCCTGCCGCGACAGTGCAATAGCGACGGGGCCTGCGGGCCTCGTCGTTCGTCATGACGCACCCTGACGCTTTCATCGTGCAGAGGAAATCCCATGTCATCCCCATCCCGTAACGACGAACGGGCCGAGGTACCACCCGCCGAGCCCGAATCGGCGCCGGACGAGGCGCGCAGCGCCTTCGACCGCGGCGTGCTGTGGTGCGCCCGCGGCGCCGCCTGGCTGGTGTTCGTCGCCATGGTCATCAGCGTCTACGAGGTCATCATGCGCTATGGCTTCGATTCGCCGACCTCCTGGGTCCACGAGTCGGTGGTCATGCTGGTCGCGGTCTCCTTCGCCCTCGGCGGTCCCGCGGCGCTGGCCAGCAACCGCCACATCCGCGTGCGCGTGCTCTACGACACCGCCGGCCCACGCCTCAAGCTGTGGCTCGACCGCTTCAACGACCTGGTCACCTTCGGTTTCTGCCTGGCGATGAGCTACGCCGCCTACACCATGTTCTGGGACGCCTCCCACAACCCGATGGGCGAGTGGCAGCTCGAGCGGTCCGGCACCTCCTGGAACCCGCCGTTCCCGGCCCTGGTCAAGGGCGTGATCATGGTCGCGCTGATCCTCATGTGCCTGCAGGCCTTCATCCACCTGATCCAGTCGCTGCGCGGCAAGCCCGCCCCGGTGACGCCGCCCGACGAGGAGGGGACCGCCTGATGAGTATCGCCGACGGAACACTGCTGATGGTCGGGGCGATCTTCGCCCTGCTGGTCACCGGCCTGCCGCTGGCCTTCATCACCGGCCTGGTGGCGCTGTGTTTCACCTTCGGCTGGTTCGGGCCGATGGCCCTGCCGCTGGTCACCACCCGGGTCTACGGCTTCGTCACCGAGTACTCGCTGGTGGCGGTGCCGATGTTCGTGCTGATGGCCTCGCTGCTCGACCGATCGGGGATCGCCAAGGACCTGTTCAACGCCATGCGGGTGTTCGCCGGCCGGCTGCCCGGCGGGGTGGCGATCCAGACCGTGGTGGTGGCGTTCTTCCTCGCCGCGCTGTCGGGGATCATAGGCGGCGAGATCGTCCTGCTGGGGATCCTCGCCCTGCCGCAGATGCTGCGCCTGGGCTACGACAAGCACCTGTCGATCGGGGTGGTGTGCGCCGGCGGCTCGCTGGGCACCATGATGCCGCCGTCGATCGTGCTGATCATCTACGGGCTGATCGCCAGCCAGTCGATCGCCGATCTGTTCACCGCGGCGATCACCCCGGCGCTGCTGCTGATGGGCAGCTACATCGCCTACGTGCTGATCCGCTGCCTGAAGAACCCCCGGCTGGGCCCGCCGCTGACCGACGCCGACCGCCAGGAGAGCTTCGACAACCGCTGGCAGGCGCTCAAGGCGATCATCGTGCCCGGGCTGATCGCGTTCCTGGTGCTGGGCTCGATCTACGGCGGCGTGGCCTCGGTCACCGAAGCCGCGGCGATGGGCGTGTTCGGGGTGTTCCTGGCGGTGATCGCGCGCGGCGAGTTCTCGGTCAAGACGCTCCACGAGAGCCTGTCGCAGACGCTGATGACCTGCGGCATGATCATCTGGATCGGCATCGGCGCGGCGACCCTGGTGGGGGTCTACAACCTGATGGGCGGCAACCGCTTCATCTCGGCGCTGATCCTCGGGCTCGACGTGCCGCCGGTGGCGATCCTGCTGGTGATGATGGCGATCCTGCTGGTGCTGGGGATGTTCCTCGACTGGATCGGGGTGGCGATGCTGACGCTGCCGATCTTCGTGCCGATCGTCGACCAGCTGGGCTACAGCCCGATCTGGTTCGGCATCCTGTTCGCGGTCAACATGCAGGTGTCGTTCCTGTCGCCGCCGTTCGGCCCGGCGGCCTTCTACCTGAAGGGCGTGGCGCCGCCGGGGATCAGCCTCAAGGACATCTTCGTGTCGCTGCTGCCGTTCATCGCCATCCAGCTGGTGGTGCTGTTCATGCTGCTGTTCTGGCCCGACCTGGCCATGTGGCTGGTGTGACCCACCGGACACGGGGGTGAAAGGTGTTTTGTGGGAGGGAACGTGTTCCCGGTGGCGCAGGCTCCGAGCTGACCGCATCGCGAATGAATTCGCTCCCACGCAACCGGATCCGCTCCCATGGCTGCGATCAACAATTTCTAGATAGGTGACTCGTGAAAATTACCCGACTGAAGACCTGGCAGGTACCGCCGCGCTGGCTGTTCCTGAAGATCGAGACCGACGAAGGTTGCTACGGCTGGGGCGAGCCGGTGGTCGAGGGCCGTGCGGCTACCGTCGAGGCGGCGGTGCATGAGCTGGCCGACTATCTGGTCGGCCAGGACCCGCACCGCATCGAGCACCTGTGGAACACCATGTACCGCGCCGGGTTCTATCGCGGCGGCCCGATCCTGATGAGCGCCATCGCCGGCATCGATCAGGCGCTGTGGGACCTCAAGGGGCGCGACCTGGGCGTGCCCGTACACCAGTTGCTGGGCGGCAAGGTACGCGATCGGATGCGCATGTACGCCTGGACCGGCGGCGACCGGCCGAGCGACGTGGGCGAGGGCGCCAAGGCGCTGGTCGAGCAGGGCTTCACCGCGTTCAAGATGAATGGCACGCCGGAGCTGGCGATCGTCGATTCGCATCGCAAGATCGACGAGGCGGTGGCCCGGGTCGCCGAGGCGCGCGAAGCGGTGGGCCCCGACGTGGGGATCGGCATCGATTTCCACGGCCGCGTCCATCGGCCGATGGCCAAGGCGCTGCTGCGCGAGCTGGAGCCCTATCATCCGATGTTCGTCGAGGAGCCGGTGCTGCCCGAGCACCTGCCGAGCCTCAAGCAGATCGCCACCGGCCTGGGCTACCCGATCGCCACCGGCGAGCGGTTGCACACCCGTTTCCAGTTCCGCGACCTGCTTGCCGAGGGCATGGTCGATGTGGTGCAGCCGGATCTCTCGCACTGCGGCGGCATCAGCGAGGGCATGAAGATCGCCACGCTGGCCTCCTGCCATGACGTGGCACTGGCGCCGCACTGCCCGTTGGGGCCGCTGACGCTGGCCGCTTCGCTGCACGTCGACGCCGTCAACCACAATGCCTTCATTCAGGAACAGAGCATGGGCATCCACTACAATCGGGACAATGACGTGCTCGATTACCTGGTGGACAAGTCCGCGCTGTCGATTCACGACGGCTTCTGCGCGATCCCCGAGGGCCCGGGACTGGGCGTGGAGATCGACGAGGCGTTCGTCGAGGAGCGCGCCAAGGTGGGGCATCGCTGGCGCAACCCGGTGTGGACGCATGAAGATGGCTCGATCGCCGAATGGTGATGAAACACTCAATCCATGGCCTGCGCGAGTGAATCGCGGCGTTGCCCGGTGCTTAAAATCCTCACATACCCATTCGTATGCTGCGGTTTCTGCGCGCCGGGCGCCTTGCGCTTCACCTCGCTCGGCAATGCCTTGAGCGCTTCATGGACGTGGCATTGAAGAGTTACAGGAGGCAACTATGAACGAGACTCGCCGGGCCGCCCTGCAGGCGGCTCTCAAGGATCTGCCGCTGGTGGCGATCCTGCGCGGCGTGCGGCCGGACGAGGTCGACGCCATCTTCGATGCGCTGGTGACGGCGGGCTTCCGGATGATCGAGATTCCGCTCAACTCGCCGCGTCCCTGGGAGAGCATCGAGCGTATTGCCAGGCGTTGCCCCGATGACGTGGTGATCGGGGCCGGCACGGTGCTCGACCCCGAGGCCTGCCAGCGTCTGGCGGATCTCGAGGCGCCGCTGGTGATCACTCCCAACACCGACCCGGCGGTGATCGGCGAGGCGGTCTCCCAGGACTTGGCGCCGATGATCGGCTGCATGACGCCGACCGAAGCACTGTCGGCGGTCCGGGCCGGGGCGACCACGCTCAAGCTGTTCCCGGCCGGCAAGCTGGGCACCGGTTATTTCAAGGATATCAAGGCGGTGCTGCCGCCCGAGCTGCCGGTGTTCGCCGTGGGCGGCATCGATCTCGACAACATGGGCGAGTGGGTCGCCGCCGGCATCGACGGTTTCGGCTTCGGTGGCAGCGTCTATCGTCCCGGCTGGTCGGCCGACGAGGTGGGCGAGCGGGCGCGGGCGTTGATCGGCGAGTGGCGGCGGCTCAAGGAGGGGCTCGCTCAGGCCTCGGAGCTCGAGCGCGAGGCGGACGCATGACGACCAGCGACGATCGCCTGATCGCCATCGATTGGGGCACCAGCAACTTCCGCGCCTTCCTGGTCGATCGCGCGAGCGGCGAATGCCTGGAGACGCGACGCTCCGACGCCGGGCTGCGCTCGCTGTCGAGTGCCGAGTTTCCGCACTACTGTGCCGCACAGGTGGGGGCGTGGCGCGAGGATGACGGCGCGGCGTCGGGCGCTAAAAGCGTACCGATCTATCTCGCCGGGATGGTCGGTTCGAAGCGTGGCTGGAGCGAGGCGCCGCAACTCGAGTTGCCGGTGTCCGCCGCGGACCTGGCCGCTCACGTGGTGGCCGCGCCGGGGCTCGACAATGCCTGGATCGTGCCCGGCGTCAAGGTGGTTCGCGATGATCACGTCGACGTGATGCGCGGCGAGGAGATCCAGGCCTTCGGCGCCCTGGCGCTGTGCGAGGCCGAGTCCGCGCTGTGCTGCCTGCCGGGCACGCACAGCAAGTGGGCGCGTCTCGAGGGAGGTCGGATGACCGATTTCACCACGGCGATGACCGGCGAGCTCTATCATGCGGTGCGTTTCCATACGCTGCCCGGCGAGCCGGCCCGTGAATCGGCCGAGTTCGATGCCGCTGCCTTTGACCAGGGGCTCGCGGCGGCCGCGCATCCGGCGGGGCTGCTGCATGCGCTGTTCGAGGCGCGCAGCCGGCATCTTTATGCCGGGCTGGCTGCCGAGGATGTCGGCAGTTTTCTCTCCGGGGTGATGATCGGCAGCGAAGTACGGACTCAGCGGCACATCGACCCGGCTGCGCGCGAGGTGGTACTGGTCGGCTCGACGACCCTCAATGCCCTTTACCGGCGGGCACTGGAAGACTGCGATTTCAGCGTGCGCGAGATCGACAGTGACGCGGCGACCCTGGCCGGGTTGTGCGCGCTGGCCGATCGGCACACGGCGTGAGGTAGCGGGATCGATCGCGAATAAATTCGCTCCCACCCAAGTGAGCCTTGCGGTTTTTGTGGGAGGAAGCTTGTTCCCGAATTATACCGGCTCGTGGTGCAAAAATCGGGCATGCTAAAGCTCGCTTGTCGATGCCCGGAACACGAAAAAGGCGGCGCATGATGCGCCGCCTTTTTCGTGAGTGTGGATAAGCTCAATCGACGAATCCGGCACGCTTCAGGTGCTCGATGAAGCGGGCGACGATCGTTGCCGGATCGGTACGAATATCGACCCGAAAGGCTTCGTTGTCATCCGGTGGCTCGAGCGTGTTCAACTGACTGTCGAGCATGTGTTCGCCGGCAAAGAAGTGCGCACCACGGGAGTTGAGGCGCTCCAACAGGACCTCCCGGGTACCATGGAGATAGAGAATCTCGAGGTCAGGAGCGCCTTCTCGCAGGCTGTCACGGTAGCGGTGCTTGAGGGCCGAGCAACCGATGACCAGGGGTTTTCCGTCTTCCCGGTAGCGGCGATAGAAATCCGAGAGCGTCTTCAGCCAGCCCTCCCGATCGGCATCGGTCAACGGCTCTCCACGTGACATCTTGGCGATGCTGGTCGGGCTGTGATGATCGTCGGCGTCGATGAATTCGGCACCAATGGCCGAAGCCACGTCACGGCCGATGTGCGATTTTCCTGAACCGGAAACGCCCATGACCAGGATGCAAGGCGGTGTGGTTTTCATTCGGGAACGTCCACGGTCGAATGGCGACTTTTCGTCCCGATGATAGCATTTTTATCGGTAAAGTATGAGCGGGTTCTACGGCTTTTCATGCCCCAATGGTCCAACATGCCGCTCGGTCATGCACCGGTTTTGTGCATCCGGGGCCGGGCAAGGGCCAATCGCCCCAGAGGGAGGCAAAAACGGCGCCGCGACGGACGATTTGGAGGGGGCTGGCGACCTTCGACTATCGTGAGGGATGCGTAAGGGACTGGAGCGGTTAGCGACCACGTCCGTTCGGGCATGGATGGCACATTCTGTGCTTGGACGCATTACCACGATGCGCGACCTTCGGCGAGGGGGTCGTCGGTCATCTCATGGAGGACCGTGATGACAAATGCCATGGCACCCCAGCGATTGCGCCTGATCTTTACCGATCTGGATGGTTCCCTGCTGGATCACTACACCTACGACTGGGCGCCGGCGGAGCCGTGGCTACGACGCCTGCGCAAGACCGCTGTTCCGGTGATTCCGGTCAGCAGCAAGACCCGCGCCGAGCTGATGCCGCTGCGTCGCGAACTGGCGCTCGAGGAGGCACCGTTCATTGCCGAGAACGGCGCGGTGATCGGCCTGCCGCCCAGCTGGCAGCATGCCCGCCTGGATCGCAACCCCGACGACCCCAGCGGGCTGTGCATCAAGACGCCGGGTGTGGACAACGGCTTCCTGTGTCAGCGGCTCGAGGTGCTGCGCGACCGCTTGAAGCTGCGCTATCGCACCATGAGCGAGATGACCCTCGACGAGATCGTCCGCGTCACCGGACTCAGCGAGGAGGGGGCGCGTCTCTCGCGTCAGCGCGAGGGGAGCGAGCCGCTGCTCTGGGAAGATACCGACCAGGCGCTGGAGACCTTTCGCGGCGCGCTGCAGAACGATGGCTTGACCCTGACCCGCGGTGGTCGCTTCTGGCACGTCATGGGCAACGTCGACAAGGGGCAGGCGATGCGCTGGCTGGTGACGCGCTTCGAGTCGTTGCGCGGCGACACGCCGACCACCCTGGGGCTGGGCGATGGTCCCAACGACATCCCGTTGCTCGAGGCGGTCGATCAGGCGGTCCTGGTCCGCGGCGAGCATCGTCAGCCGGTGGAGGTGGCCAACCCGTCGCTGTATCGCACCCGCGAGTCGGGGCCGCGAGGCTGGAGCGAGGGGCTGGACCACTGGCTGGGCAAGATCTTCTTCGAGCCATCGGCCCCCCACGAGGACGAGCCACTATGAGTGATTTCTACCAGAACGGCATCATCACCAACTTCCACAACCTGATGCGTCGGCCGGTCGAGGCGCTCGAGGCCGACCTGACGCGCTTCGCCCGGCGACGGCCGATGGGGCTGATCCTGCCGTCGCTGTTCTCGGAGCTGGAAGGGCCGGCACTGGGCAGGATCGTCGACGAGCTGGCCAAGGTGCCGTATCTCGACGAGATCGTCATCGGGCTCGATCGCGCCGATCGCGATCAGTTCCTCCATGCGCGCGAGTTCTTCTCCCGGCTACCGCAGCACCACCGCATCCTGTGGAACGACGGGCCGCGCCTCAAGGCGCTGGATGCCGAGCTGGAGGCGGAGGGCATCTCGCCCCAGGAGCCGGGCAAGGGACGCAACGTCTGGTACTGTGCCGGCTACATGCTGGCCTCGCGGCGTACCGAGGCGGTGGCGCTGCATGATTGCGACATCGTCACCTACGACCGCGGCCTGCTGGCGCGGCTGATCTATCCGGTAGCGCATCCGCAGTTCAACTACGAGTTCTGCAAGGGCTACTACTCACGTATCGCCGACGGCAAGCTCAACGGCCGCGTGGCCCGGCTGATGGTCACGCCGCTGATCCGGGCGCTGAAGAAGGTCTTCGGCCCGCTGCCCTACCTGGATTACCTGGACAGCTACCGCTACCCGCTGTCGGGCGAATTCTCGCTGCGCACCGACGTGCTGGACGACATCCGCATCCCCAGCGACTGGGGCCTGGAGATCGGCGTGCTCTCCGAGGTGCATCGCAACTACTCGACCAAGCGGCTGTGCCAGGTGGACATCGCCGATGTCTACGATCACAAGCATCAGCCGGTCTCCGAGGAGGACCCTCACGCCGGACTCAATCGCATGAGTCTGGACATCGCCAAGGCACTCTATCGCAAGCTGGCCACGCTGGGGGTCCAGATCAACGCCGAGTGTTTTCGCACCATCAAGGCGACCTACTATCGTATCGCCCTGGACCTGATCGAGACCTATGACAACGACGCGATCATGAACGGGCTAAAGCTCGATCGCCACAGCGAAGAGCAGGCGGTCGAGCTGTTCGCCAGCAATATCATGGAGGCCGGGCAGGCCTTCCTCGACTACCCGCGGGACAAGCCGTTCATTCCCAGCTGGAACCGTGTCCAGGCGGCAATTCCGGACCTGCTCGAGCGGATGCACGAGGCGGTGGAGCAGGACAACCAGGGGGCGGTCTAGCGCGGGCCGACGGCGAGCTGCGTCGTGCCCGAGAGAGCGGCTTCAGGGGGGCTCGGGACCCTGGTGGCGCGTTTACCGAGACGTTTCATCGAGCAGTGTCTCGAGGCGGCGGGCGGTGTCGTCGAGCAGGGCGAGGATCTGCCGCTGGGTGGCCAGGGGGCGGCCCTGGCTGCGATGCAGCAGAGACTTGAGGTTCAGGCGGGCTTCGAGCATCTCATGGGCCAGGCTGGCCTCCTGGGCCTCGTCCCCGGCGATGTCCGCCATCGCTTCCCGTAAGGCACGATACTTGCGTCCGGCACGCTCCAGGCGCGCATGGACCTGTTCGGCCTCCCGGCGACGAATGTCGAGATGGGCGCGTCCCGTGTCGGTGAGGTGATACACCTTGCGCCGCCCCTGGCGTTGCAGGACGACCCAGCCTTCGCCGCTCAGCGTATTGAGCACCGGATACAGGACGCCGGGGCTGGGGCGATAGAAGTCACTGGACAGCGTGGCGAGGCGGTCGCTCAACTGGCTGCCGTAGCCGGCGGTGCCATCGAGCAGAAGCAGGATGACCAGTCCCAGTTCATCGGCCGAGAGCTTGCGCGAGGCTGGCATGCCCAGGGGGAGCTGCGGGCGGGCTGCGGATGTCACGACGATGGGGCCTCGGCGCGCGAGGAAGGGAGTGACGGCATGCGGGACTCCGAAGGGACTGGTGACGAGCGCCCGGCCTGGGCCGGGCGCTCGCCGGGACGGTGATCGACGCGCCGTTAGAAGGTCACGTTGACCCCGGCATTGTAACGTCGTCCATCGAGAACGCGATTGTAGTCGGCGTAGTCGATCGCCTTGTCGAACAGGTTGTAGATACCGCCGTACAGCTCGACCCGCGGAGTGAGGCGATACTTCAGGCCGGTGTCGACGAGAGTATAGCTGGGGTAGGCATCGGTCAGCCCGCCACGGCCGATGACCCGTTCGGCCTTGCCCTTGTAGCGTGCCCGGGCCCAGACGTCGGTTTGCGCGGTGGCCCGCCAGTCAAGCCCCAGGCTGGCCCGGTGGCGGGGCTGGTCGTCGAGCGGGTGGCCGGCGGCGTCGCCGGATTTCTGTTCGCTGTCGGTGAAGGTGTAGCTGGCATCGACGCTGACCCGCTTGCCGAGCGGGAATGCCAGGCTGAGTTCGACGCCGTCGATGGTAGCCTTGTCGACGTTCATGTACTGATACAGGGCGGTGTAGTCCTCGCCCTGGTGGGTACAGACGGGATCGCCCTCGCGGGTGTCGCAGACCACCGGCTTCTCGATCTTGTCCTTGTAGTCGGTGTGGAACAGCGTCAGTCCGGCGCTGACACCGTGCCGGTTCTGCCAGATCGTGGCCAGTTCGTAGGTGGTGCTCTTTTCGGGTTTCAGTGACGAGTTACCGACATCGCGGCAGTCCGCGCAGCTGGGACCGCCGCCACCCTCGATCCAGTTCGAGTCGCCCTGCTTGAGGTCAGGCGTGCGATAGCCGGCACTGACACCTCCCTTGAGGGTGAGCTGCGGAGTGGCATCGAACACCCCGTAGAGCCGCGGCACGAATTCGTTGCCGTAGTTCTCGTCCTTGACCCAGCGTGCCCCCGTGGTCAGCGCGAAACGCCGGGTGAGGTACCACTCGTCTTCGGCGAACAGCGCCGCGTCCCAGCGTTCCAGGTCGCTGGCACCGTAGCCGCGGTCGGGATTCTCGGTGCGCTGCTCGCGATACTGGGCACCCAGCGTGAGCAGGTGATCGGCGAGCGGGATCACCGTCGAGGTGTTGGCGGTGGTGCGCTCGTAGCGCGAGCGGTACGAGGCGTCGTCCTGGTAGAGCTCGGTGTGCTTGAGGAAACTGCGCGTCTGCCGGTGGTCGCCCCAGGTGAGGCGGTGAGTCAGCGTCTGGTGACGGTGCTGGGTTTCCAGTTGGCGATCGCTGCCGGTGTGTTCGGCGTCGGCACGGGTGTCCTGGGTCGCGTAGCCGGCCTCGAAGCTCAGGGCGTTGGCTTCGTTCGGTGTCCAGTCCAGCTTGGCGGTGGTGGTGTCGCGGTCGTATTCGGCGTAACCGTATTCGATGTCGTCCTCGTCGCGGCGTAGCGCCGAGCCGGTCACCGTGGCGGCCAGCGTGTCGTCGATCAGCGGGCCGCTGAGGTAGACGTCGCCCTTGCGGCGGCCGCCGGACTCGTCGTTCTCCTGCACCAGGGTGTCCAGGTTGAACGACCCGGTCCATGCGTCGGGAACCGCCCTGGTGATCACGTTGATTACCCCGCCGAGGGCGTCGGAGCCATAGAGCGAGGACATCGGCCCGCGAATCACCTCGATACGCTCGATCGCCGACATCGGTGGCAGCCAGCCATACTCGGCACCGGAGCCGTAGCCGTTGTAGTAGGCCTGCTGCGAACTCTGCGGGATGCCGTCGACCAGGATCAGGGTGTACTTGGGATCCATGCCGCGAATCGAGACTTCGCCGGTACCGCCCTTGCTCGTCGGACCGTCGTTGACGTAGACGCCGGGGACGTGTTGCAGCGCCTCGGTGATGTCGCGGTAGGACTTGCCTTCGATCTCGTCCCGGGTGATTACCGAGATGCTGGCCGGGGCGCTGGCCGGGTCGACGGCGTAGCCCGAGGCGGAGGCCGAGGTGACGGTCATGGTCGGCAGGGTGGTGTCCTCCTGAGCCCAGGCTTGACTACCCGCGACGCACAGCGACAGGCCGGTCAACAGGGTCAGCGGCTGGCGGAGCGTTCGGGTATCGGTATCTGAAGGTCGGTGGAGCATGAGTTGTTCCCTTGGTGGAAGCATGGCGCTTCGCAATCGATGTGTGGAGCAGCCATCACGGTGGCTAGCCATTCCCTGGCCGTGTTGTCGTTAATGTCGTCCGGGCGGTGTCACCGGCCGGCGTCAGTCCGTGTCGGGAAACGCTGAACGGGGCGCGACCGACCCTGCCCGGCCGGGGGAAGGGAGCGGTGTCGCGGGAGGGATCACGGCAGCGCGGCGGTCATGGGGCCTCCTGATGGGTGGTGACGACGATGGGGCAGCCGCGCTGTGGGTGGGGCAGCACGCACACCGGTTGGCGATACACGCGTTCGAGGCGCGAGGCGTCGAGAACATCCCAGGGGCGGCCCTGGGCGACCACTTGGCCGCGATCGAGGAGTACCAGCCGGTCGGCATGGGCCGCGGCCAGGTTGAGGTCGTGCATGACGGCGACCACGCAATGCCCCTGTGCCGCCCACTCGGCGGCCAGGCGCAGCAGCCGTTCCTGATGGCGCAGGTCGAGCGCCGCGGTGGGCTCGTCGAGCAGCAGCAGCGGGGTAGCCTGTACACGCACCCGGGCGAAGGTGGTGCGTGCCTGTTCGCCGCCGGAGAGGGTCTGGGCATTGCGTGTCGCCAGGGAAGCGATCTCCATGTCTTGCATGGCCTGCGTGATGCAGGTGTCGTCCTCGTCCGGCGGCAGGTCGCGCATGGCGCGGCCCATGGCCACGACATCGACGACCCGATAGGCGAAGCGCAATACGCTGTCCTGCGGCATCACCGCGCGCTGACCGGCGAGTTCGCGGATGCCATAGTCGCCGAGCGGCCGGCCGGCGAGCTGCACGCGGCCGTGCGTGGGGGCATGATCGCCGGCCATCACGCCGAGCAGTGTCGACTTGCCGGCGCCGTTGGGGCCGATGAGCGCGGTCAGGGTGCCGCGCGGGCAGTGCAGCGAGACGTCGTCGAGCAGACGTTGCCCGCCCAGGCTCAGGGAGATCCGCTCGAGTCGCAGCATGTCAGCGGCTCCCCCGTTGCTGTCGGGCCACCAGCCACAGGAAGAAGGGCCCGCCCAGGCTGGCGGTGAGGATGCCGATGGGGATCTCGTTGGGTGGGTCCAGCGAACGCGCCCCGAGGTCGGCGAGCATCAGCAGCAGGCCGCCGCCCAGGGCGCTCAGTGGCAGCAGGTGGCGATGGCCGGGGCCGATCAGCGTGCGCACCAGGTGCGGTACCACCAGGCCGACGAAGCCGATGGTGCCGGTGAAGGCGACGGCGGCGGCGGTCAGCAGGGCGGTCAGGGCCATCAACGCGAGGCGCAGGCGGGTGATGTCGACCCCGGCATGACGGGCCTGACGTTCGCCGAGCGCAAGCAGGTCCAGCGGCACCGCCTGGTGCCGTAGCGCGACGATGCCCGCCAGTGCCAGCGGCGCCACGATCCATACCGGTGTCCAGTCGACGCTGGCCAGTGACCCCATCGACCAGAACATCAGGCTCTCCAGCTGCTCGACGCTGGCCAGGTAGGTCAGGTAGCCGGTCAGCGCCCCGGCCACGGCATTGATGGCGATGCCGATCAGCAGCAGCCGGGCATTGTCGCCTTCGGCCTGCGACGGCCGGGCCAGCAGGTAGATCAGCCAGGTGGTGGCGAACCCGCTGACGAAGGCTCCGGTCGGCCGTGTCCAGGCCCCCAGGGTGTCGATGTCCAGCACGATGATGGCGATCGCGCCCAGCGAGGCACCGCTGCTGACGCCGACGATGCCCGGATCGGCGAGCGGATTGCCGAACAGCCCCTGCATGGCCGCTCCCGCCATGGCCAGCGACGCACCGACCAGCAGGGCCAGCAGCGCGCGGGGCAGGCGCAGTTCCCAGAGCACCGCGTGAGCGACGCGGTCGTCGTCCGGAACGGTGAACGGCGAGCCGATCGCCGCAAGCAGCGAACGGGCGTCGAGGTCGACCACACCACTGGTTGCGCTGAGCGCCAGCCCGGCGAGCAGAGCCAGTGCCAGCGCGCCGTACAGCGGCGCGATCCGGCTGGACCGGGGACGCTCGGGAAGGGCGCGTCGGTGGCGTCGCAGTGTGCTGATCATGGTCGATACAGGGCCTTGGCAAGCGCCAGGGTGGCCTGGCCGCTGGTGGCGGCGTCGTACTTCACCGCGGCGTGATCGAGCACGATCAGGCGCCGGGCATCTGCCGCCGGCGTGTAGGCAAGGCCGGGCACGCGCTCCCAGATACCGTCCACACCGCCCAGGGCGGGCAGTTCCCGGCGCGAGACCACGATGGCTTCGGGCGCCATGGCGATCACTCCCTCGGCACTCAGTGTCTGATAGCGCTCGAGTCCGGCCTCGGCCCGACGTTGATGCCGCCGACCCGCCGGATCAGGCCGTCGGCGGAGGTCGCCCGGCCGGCGCCGGTCACCGTGGCCGCCCCGTCGGCGCCACTGCTGGAGACGTGCAGCACGCGGACCGGCCCATGGTCGGCGGCGATCACCGCCGCCTGCGCATAGCGTGATTCGATGCGGGCGATCAGCTCGATACCGCGTCGTGGGCGGCCGAGTCGTTCGGCAATGCGCCGAATGCGCTCGGTCGCCGGCAGGGTGCGTTCGATCATCACGCTGTCGATTCCGAGGCGGTCGGCCTGCTCGAGCCACTCACGGTCGCGCGCCGGGTTGGCGCCGATCAGCAGCTCGGGCCGGGCCGCCAGCAGGCCTTCGGCGGAGGGTCGGCGCTGGTAACGTTCGGCGCGGGCCGCCTGTCCGACGAGCAGGGGATCGGCAGGCACCAGCACCAGGCTCGCTTCGCCACCCAGCGCCATCACGATCTGGGCGTGGCCGGCATCGAGGGTAGCGACGCGCGGCAGGGCGAGGGCGATGGGGCTCGCGGCCAGCAGGAGGAACGCACAGAGCACGAGCGCCCCAGGGTGAGGGCCGGAAGGGGGGCAACGTCGCGCGAGAAGAGGCCCGACGGAGGGCATGGCAAAGCTCCGGGATGGCGATTTAATATCGTAAGATAAATTGAATGAGAATATTTATCAATAATTGATGCGCTTGAGAATATGACGCATCGGTGGCTGGCTCGAGTCACGACCCGACCGGGGCGTGGCATTGCGGCGCACCGGGCGTATGGGCGTGTTTCCCTTGCCTCGGCGGACGATGGTAAAAGTACCGGTCCGTTCGAACCGATCCCGATAGGCCGATGACTGCTACCGACGTTCTTCCCATCGACACGCGCCTGGCCGAGGTTCGGCGTGCCCTGGACACGCACTCCCGAGCGCTGCTGGTCGCCGAGCCCGGCGCCGGCAAGACCACCCGCGTGCCGCTGGCGCTGCTGGATTCCTCCTGGTGCGCCGAGGGCAGGCTGTTGCTGCTCGAGCCACGGCGTGTCGCGGCCCGTCTGGCGGCGCGCTACATGGCCGAGCGGCTCGGCGAGTCGGTGGGCGAGACGGTGGGCTATCGTATGCGCGGCGAGACCCGGGTGAGTGATCGCACGCGCCTGGAGGTGGTGACCCAGGGCGTGCTGACGCGCCTGCTTCAGGACGACCCGATGCTCGAGGGCATCGCCGGCATCGTCTTCGACGAGTTCCACGAGCGCAGCCTCGAGGCGGACCTGGGCCTGGCCCTGGCGCTGGATGTCCAGAACGGCCTGCGCGAGGACCTGCGGTTGCTGGTGATGTCGGCGACGCTCGACGTCGAGGCGCTCACGCGCGTGCTCGGCGAGGTGCCGCTCGTCGAGTGTCCGGGGCGCAGCTTTCCGGTGACCACCCACTATCGGCCCCTGCCAGCTCGCGATGGCGTCGCGTCCCGGCAGGCCGACGTGGTGCGCGAGGCCTTGGCGCGGGAGGCGGGCGACGTACTGGTGATCCTGCCCGGGGTCGGCGAGATTCGCCGTCTGGCACGGGAGCTGGCGGGGCTTGCCGGCGAGGTGGCGCTTCACGAGCTGCACGGTCGCCTGCCGCTCGAGACCCAGCAGCGGGCGCTGGGCCGCGATCCCGACGGGCGCCGGCGCGTCGTGCTGGCCACGGCCATCGCCGAATCCAGCGTCACCGTGGATGGCGTGCGCATCGTCATCGACAGCGGTTTCGCCCGCGAGCCGGTCTTCCAGCCGCGGCTGGGGTTGACCCGGCTGGCCACGCATCGGGTCAGCCGGGCCAGCGCCGACCAGCGCCGCGGGCGTGCCGCCCGCCAGGGGCCCGGCGTCTGCTATCGGCTGTGGGCCGAGGAGCAACCGTTGCCGGCCCACGCCGAGCCCGAGATCCGCCAGGCCGACCTGGCCCCGCTGGCCTTCGAGCTGGCGCGCTGGGGCATCGCCGAGCCCGGCGCGCTCGATTGGGTGACACCCCCGCCGCCGGCGGCATTGGATGCGGGACGTGTGCTGCTGCAGCGCCTGGGGGTGCTCGACGACGATCATCGGCTCACGGCGCTGGGGCGGGCCTGCGCGCGCTACCCGGTTCATCCGCGTCTGGCGGTGATGCTCGAACGCGCCGCCGAACTCGACGCGCGGCCGCTGGCCTGCTGGCTGGCGGCGTTGCTGGAAGGGCGCGCCGGCGGCGATGGCAAGGATCTGGCGAAGACGCTGGCCGCCCGTCCCGACCGCGCGACGCGAGGCGCCGATGGGCAGTGGTATCGCGACGCGCGCCGCCTGGCCGCAACCCTGAAGGGTGGCCTGGCCGTGGAGACGCTGGCGCCGCTCGGCGAGCTGCTGGCGATCGCCTATCCCGAGCGCGTGGCATTGCGCCAGGCGCCGGGGCGTTTCAAGCTGGCCGCGGGCAGCCTGGCGCTGCTCGATGCCGCGCATCCGCTGGGCCAGGCCGAGGCGCTGGTCGCGGTGGAGCTCGACGGTCAGGCGCAGGGGGCGCGGATCTTCCGCGCCGCGACGCTGGATCCCGTGCGCCTGACGGCGCTGTTTCCCGAGGCCCGCGAGTTCCGGGCGCGCCTGACCTGGAGCGACACCGAGGGGCGGCTGATCGGTGAGGAGGTGAGGGCACTGGGGGAGCTGGTACTCGAGAGCCGACCGTTGCGTGACATGCCCGCGGGTGCGGTGCGTGAAGCACTGCTGGAGGCGGTGCGGCGTCGCGGCTGGCTGGCGTTCGATGCGAAGGCCGAGCAGCTTTGCGCCCGGGTGGCGCTGCTGCGTCGCGAACTCGGTGACGAGTGGCCGGACTGGTCGCAGACGCGGCTGCTCGCCACCCTGGAGACCTGGCTGGCGCCCTATCTCGATGGCATCCGGCGGCTCGATCGCCTCGACGCCTTGCCGTACGAGCGGCTACTGCTCGACCGGCTCGACTGGTCGCAGCGCCAGGCGCTCGACGCGCTGGCGCCGACGCATCTGTCGGTGCCCAGCGGCTCGCGCATCCGCCTCGACTACGTGAGTGACCATGCCGACGGCGCTCTCGGCAACGAGCCGGTACTGGCCGTGAAGCTTCAGGAGCTGTTCGGGCTCGACGAGACGCCGCGCCTCGTCGGCGGTCGCGTGCCGGTGGTGCTGCACCTGCTGTCGCCGGCGGGGCGGCCGCTGCAGGTGACCCGCGATCTCGCCAGTTTCTGGGAGCGGGGCTACTTCGAGGTTCGCAAGGAGATGCGCGGGCGCTACCCCAAGCACCCCTGGCCCGAGGACCCTCGGGCGGCGGTCCCCACCGCGCGGACCCGGCGGCGGACGCCGTGAGCGCGCGGTGGGTGGCGGCAAGACCGCGCCGGACTACATCGCCGCCTGGGGCAGGATCTTGCGCAGAAACCGCCGGGTGCGTTCGTCGCGTGGCTGCGTGAACAGTTCGCCGGGCGGGGCCTGCTCGACGATGCGCCCCTCGTCCATGAAGACCACCCGGTCGGCCACGTCACGCGCGAACTGCATCTCGTGGCTGACCACGATCATCGTCTGACGCTCGGCGGCGAGTTGCTTCATCAGGCCGAGCACCTCGTCGACCCACTCCGGGTCGAGCGCCGAGGTCGGCTCGTCGAAGAGGATGACCTCGGCGTTGGCGGCCATCGCGCGTCCGATGCCCACACGCTGCTGCTGGCCGCCGGACAGCGACGCCGGATAGGCATCGGCCTTGTCGGCCAGGCCGATGCGCTCGAGAATCTCGCGGGCCCGGGCGTGGGCTTGTTCCTTGGGCAAACGATCGACGACGATCATTCCTTCGCTGATGTTTTCCAGCGCCGTCTTGTTGGCGAACAGCGCGTAGTTCTGGAAGACGAAGGCGGTGCGGCGGCGCAGGGCGAGGATGTCGCGCTGCGTCGCTTGCGTTACGTCGATGCTCAGGTCGCCGACGGTGAGGTGGCCGGCATCAGGCCGTTCGAGGAAGTTGATGCAGCGCAGCAGGGTCGACTTGCCAGTGCCGGACGGGCCGACGACGACGATGATCTCGCCGCGCTCGAGTGACAGGTCGATGTTCTCGAAGACCGTCTGCGCGCCGAAGCGCTTGGTAATGCCCTGGAGTTCGATCATCGCTGATAGGCTCGGTTGAGGCGGGTTTCCAGCCGGCGCTGCAGCCAGGAGAGGGCTTCGACGACCAGCCAGTAGATGACCGCCACGACCAGGAATGCCTCGAAATAGAGGAAGCTGCTCGCGGCTTCTTTCTGGGTGGCGCCCATCAACTCCGTGACGCCCAGCGTGAAGGCCAGCGAGGTGGCCTTGATCATGTCGATGAAGTAGTTCATCAGCGTCGGCGTGGCGATGCGCGTGGCCTGCGGCAGCACGATGCGTCGCATCAGTTGCCCCTGGGTCATGCCGATCGACAGCGCGGCCTCGGTCTGGCTACGGTCGACGCCGACGATGGCGGCGCGGATCGACTCGGCCATGTAGGCCGAGAAATGCAGGGTCAGGCCCATGATGGTCGCGGTGATGCCGTTGATCGCCACCAGGAAGGTCAGCAGCTGCGGCAGGCCGTAATAGAACAGGAACAGCTGCACCAGCAGCGGCGTGCCGCGGAAGAAGGAGATGAACAGCATGGCCAGGGCGTTGAGCCCGCGCAGCCGGCGGACGCGCACCACGGCCAGCAGGCAGGCCAGCACCAGGGCGAAGAGCATGCCGGCGACGGCCATCTCCAGGGTCAGCGGCAGGTAGCCGAGCAGGATGGGCACCAGCCCCAGCATGTAGTCGAGATCGAGCGCGTGCATGACGTTCAGCCTGAGCCTTGAATGCAGGAAGGGCGACCGGAAGCGCCGGTCGCCGTGTTGTCAGGGTTGGGTGATGTCGGTACCGAACCATTTTTCGGAGATGCGGGTGAGCGTGCCGTTCTCGCGCAGCTTATCGAGTGCCGCGTCGATTCGGTCGCGGTCCGCCCGGCCGGCCTCGTCGTCGCGGAAGGGCAGCGCGTTCTCGATGCGCGAGAAGGGCTTGCCGGCGAGCGCCAGGGGCAGCGGCTTGTCCTTGATCACCTGGGTGGCGCTGACCCGGTCCATGACGAAGGCATCGGCACGGCCCAGGGCGACATCCTGCTCGATGTTCGACTCATAGGTCTTGATGTTGATCTGGTCGGCGTAGGGCAGTTCGCGCAGCAACTGTTCGTAGTTGGAGCCCAGGTTGACCGCCACGGTCTTGCCCTTGAGATCCTCGACGCCGTGGATGGCGTCGTTGCCCTTGCGTACCACCACCTGGGCGCCGTCGTAGACGTAGGGGTCGGTGAAGGCGTACTTGGCCTTGCGCTCCGGGGTGATGGTGATCTGGTTGGCGATGGTGTCGATGCGACCGGAATCGAGCATGCCGGCCAACCCCGAGAAGCTGGCGGTGACGAACGTGATGTCGTCGCCGGTGATATCGGCGATGGCGTTCATCACGTCGACCTCGAAGCCCTTGAGTTGATCGTGCTCGACGAAGGTGAAGGGGTAGTACTTGCCGGACATGCCCACGCGCAGGGTATCGGCGTGCGCGAGGCTGATGCTCGTGCCGAGAGCCAGGGCGATGGCGGTGGACTGAAGGATGCGTGTCAGGGTCATGTGCAATGCCTCGTGGTCTGAATGAGACGAGTGTAGCGTAAATGGATCATTTGGAATAATAGGCTCGATCTATATTCCTTTTTGTTTTCGTGGATCGACGATCTTGCGAGGCTCGCCGCTTCCTTCGGCCCTCGGGCGCCGAGTGGGGGCTTCTGTCGTCGGCGAATAGTCCCGATTGTGATATAGATCAAAAAAGAATAAATATAGAACCAAAAAATACGTTATGATGTGAGCCTCTCGATCGCGTAAGAGGAGTCATCTCATGCGCCCCCCCATCGTTACCCACTTCTTCGACGAGCCCACCAACACCTTCAGCTACGTGGTCCGGGACCCGGAAAGCTCGGCCTGCGCGATCCTCGACTCGGTGCTCGACTTCGATTACGCCGCCGGGCGCACCGACGTGCGATCCGCCGACGCGATCATCGCGTTCATCGAGCGGGAGGGGCTCACGGTCGAATGGATCCTGGAAACCCATGTCCACGCCGACCATCTCTCCGCCGCGCCCTACCTGCACGAGAAGCTCGGCGGCAAGACGGGCATCGGCGCGCACATCACCGAGGTGCAGGAGATCTTCGGCAAGGCCTTCAACGCCGGGACCGAGTTCGCCCGCGACGGCAGCCAGTTCGACCGGCTGTTCGAGGAGGGCGATACCTTCACCATCGGTGGCCTGGAGGGCCGGGTATTGCATACCCCGGGGCACACGCCGGCCTGCCTGACCTACGTGATCGGCGATGCCGCCTTCGTCGGCGACACCCTGTTCATGCCCGATTATGGCACCGCTCGCTGCGATTTCCCCGGCGGCGACGCGCGCACCCTGTATCGCTCGATCCAGAAGGTGCTGGCGCTGCCCGACGAGACGCGGCTGTTTCTCTGCCACGACTACAAGGCGCCGGGGCGCGACACCTACGCGCACGAGACCACGGTGGCCGAGCAGCGCGCCAACAACGTGCACGTGCACGACGGGGTGAGCGAGGAGGCGTTCGTCGCCATGCGTCGCGAACGCGACGCGACCCTGGGCATGCCCCGGCTGATCCTGCCGTCGGTGCAGGTCAACATGCGTGCCGGTCACCTGCCGCCGGCCGAGGACAACGGGCAGGTGTATCTCAAGGTGCCGATCAACCGCTTCTGAGAAAGCTTCATACGGAGAACTGTGACTTGGACACGATGGCGAGCCTGCAGGGGCTGATCGGCGGGGTGCTGATCGGCCTCTCGGCGGTCTGGCTGATGGCCTCGCTGGGCCGGATCGCCGGCATCAGCGGGCTACTCTCGGGGCTGCTGTGGGAACGTCCCGCCGGCGACAGCGCCTGGCGGCTGGCGTTCCTGCTCGGGCTGATCAGCGGGCCGCTGCTGGTGATGCTGATTGGCGGTGGGCTGGGTAACGTCGCCGGCGTGCCGGACGCGGTGATCGGCGCGCCCGCCGGCGGCGTGGGCAGGATGCTCGTTGCCGGCCTGCTGGTGGGCCTGGGAACCGGTATCGGCAGCGGTTGTACCAGCGGCCACGGGGTCTGCGGCATGGCTCGGCTGTCGCCGCGCTCGCTGGTGGCGACCGTGACGTTCGTGGCCGCGGCGATGATCACGGTCTACGTCGAACACCATCTTATCGGAGGGCCGGCATGAAGACGTTGCTGGGCTACGTGGCCGGGCTGCTGTTCGGCCTGGGGCTGGCGATCGGCGGCATGACCGACCCGGCGCGGGTGATCGGCTTCCTGGATATCGCCGGCGACTGGGACCCGACGCTGATCTTCGTGCTCGGTGGCGCGGTCGTGACGACCTTCATCGGCTATCGGCTGGCCTGGAAGCGAGGGGCGCCCTGGCTGGCGCCGCGCTTTGCGCTGCCCACCCGGCGCGACCTGGACGCGCGGCTGCTCGGCGGGACGGCGCTGTTCGGCATCGGCTGGGGGCTGTCCGGTTACTGCCCGGGGCCTGCCGTGGCATCGATCGCCGGGCTGAGTGCGCCACTGGCGGCGATGCTCGTCGCCATGGCCGCCGGCTGGTGGCTGGCTCGGCGGGTCTGAGTCCCACTCACCGTCGCGGAGAGCGGGAGCGAACTGATCGCGATGAGCCGGGCCTGGGGCCTCAGCGATCGGGACACGTTCCCTCCCACAAGAATCTTCCGCTCGTACCCAAAGGGTCATCCAGGCTGGTTTTCGTGGGCGTGAATTTATTCGCGATGGGGTTGAGCGGGGGTCACTCCGGCGTCTGCACCAGCCACAGGCTCCGGTAGGGGCGCAGGATGTCGCGCTCCTCCGGCTTGGGTCGGTACGGCGCCCCATCCTTCAGCACGTCCCGCCACTCGCCCTCGTCGAGTTCCGGCAGGGTCAGCGGCTGACGCTTGTCGCTGATGTTGTAGATCGCCAGCAGCCGGCGGCCGTCGGGCAGTGGACCGCGCTCGATGGCGAACAGGCCGTCCGGCGTGTCGAGCACGCGCTGTGGCGCCTCGGGATGGAAGCAGGGCTCGCCCGCGCGCAGCGTCAGGCGCCGCTTGAGCGACAGGAAGGCCTCGCGGGTCGGCGTGCTGCGGCTGTCGATCAGCTCGTCGAGTTCCTCGCGGTTCCAGTGACGGCGGTTGATGGCACGCAGGTGACCGCTGCGCTCGACGCCCTCGTGGTCGTTGAGGGTGGCGGTCAGCGAGTGGAAGTAGACGCCGGGAATGCCCTGCAGGGCCAGCAGCAGGTTCTGGCTGCACAGGAAACGTTCCACCTGCCAGGCATCGGCGCCGCGCCGGGTGCCCTTGAGGGCATCGAAATAGGTGATATTGATCTCGTAGGGCGAGTCACTGCCGTCGGGATTGGCCTTCATGCTCACGTAGCCGCCGAAGCGATGCATCAGCTCGAGCAGGACATCGACCTCGTGCTGGGGCAGCAGCCCCTCCAGCGCACGTACGCCGATGCCGTCGTGGCTAGCCGTGAAGTTGAAATAGCTGCAACCCGCCGGCAGCGTGGGCAGGCCGCTGGCCCAGGTCTTCAGGGCGGTGGCGTCGCCGCTGGTCAGGGTATGCACCAGCAGCGGCGGCAGCGTGAACTGGTAGACCAGGTGCGCCTCGTCGGGCGTGTCGCCCGGGCCTTCGAGACGCTCGAGGCCGAAATAGCTCAGGTTCTCGCGGTGCGGCACGTTGGTCTCGGTGATCAGCAGCGTGCCGGGAGCGACGTAGTCGAGGATCGCCCGCAGCAGGCGCACGATGGCATGGGTCTGCGGCAGGTGGATGCAGGGCGTGCCGACCTCCTTCCACAGGTAGGCGATGGCATCGAGGCGGATCATCCGCGCGCCCTGTTCGACGTAATAGAGCATGATGCCGACGAATTCGAGAAGCACGTCGGGATTGGCGAAATTGAGATCGATCTGGTCCTCGGAGAAGGTCGCCCAGACGTGGCGGGTGCCGCGGCGGGTCGAGACCGGCACCAGCAACGGCGAGTTGCGTGGCCGGGTGACCTGCGAAAGGTCGGTGTCCGGATCCATCTCGATGAAATAGTCGCGCCCCGGCTGGGCGCCGGAAAGGTAGTCGACGAACCACAGCGACTCGCGGGAGACATGGTTGATCACCAGGTCGACCATCAGGTCGCGGCGGCTCGCCAGGTGGCGGATATGCTGCCAGTCGCCGAGATCGGGGTTGACCTCGCGGTAGTGGATTACCGCAAAGCCGTCGTCGCTGCTCCAGGGAAAGAAGGGCAGCACGTGCACGCCGCTGAAGGTATCCGCCAGGCGCTCCTCGAGGAAGGTCTCCAGTACCTCGAGCGGCGGGCGCTTGCCGTCGAGCAGGGTGTCGCCGTAGGTGATCAGCCACTGGTCGCGCTCGCTCCACAATGGACGTGGCGTGGCGTCGATGGCACCACGCTGGTGCGACAGCAGGGTCATCAGGCGGCGCAGCACCTCCTCGGTGCGTTGGCCATAGACCTCGCCGAGCCGGGCGCGCGCGCGCTCGATGAAGGCGGCTTCGTCCAGCGCGCCGGCAGGGGTGGGGAGCAGCGCCCGGGGCGCCGGGTCGTCGTGAGGCATCGGCACATTCTCCTGTAGTCCTGGCTCCTTGCGATTCTGGGGCGGCGCGGCATGACACTGGCGGCGTGCGCGTCGCCCTGTCAGGTTCGCGGGTGAGCCAAGGGTTCGCAAGCTCGCATGGCGGGTCATGATTCCCTGTTGCAGAAGCCGTGCCAGATGGCCGTCCTGTCGCCTGGCGTGGATGGCCCGTCGTTGCGGGTCAAGTCGTCATCGCCGCCGGGCGCCACACTGGGGGCGTTTTCGTCAGGCAGGAGCGAGCGCCATGCAATCCAAGGTCATTCTCACCTGTGCGGTCACCGGTGCCGGTGACACCACCGCCAAGAACCCCAACGTGCCGATCACCCCCAGGCAGATCGCCGACAACTGCATCGAGGCCGCCAGGGCCGGTGCCAGCGTGGCGCATATCCACGTGCGCGATCCCGAAACCGGCGGCATCAGCCACTCGCAGGATCACTTCCGCGAGGTCATGGAACGGGTCCGCGAGGCCGATACCGACATCGTCATGAACATCACCGCCGGTGGCGGCGGCGACTGGGTGCCGGACGCCGAGGACCCGTATCGTGGCGGCCCGGGCAGCGACATCCAGACCCCCGCCGAGCGTCACGCGCCGGTCGGCGAGCTGCTCCCGGAGCTGTGCACGCTGGATTGCGGCAGCCTCAACTTCGGCGACAGTGTCTACATCAACACCGCCGACTGGCTGCGCGAGCACGCGCGCCTGGTCCAGGCCGCCGGCGTCAAGCCGGAGCTGGAGTGCTTCGATCTGGGCCATGTTTGGTTCGCCCGCCAGCTGCAACAGGAGGGTCTGCTCGATGGCGATCCGCTGTTCCAGCTGTGCCTGGGTATCCCCTGGGGGGCGGAGGCCGATACCGAGACCATGCTGGCCATGCGCAACAAGCTGCCGGCGGACGCCAACTGGGCGGCGTTCGGCATCGGCCGCGCGCAGATGCCGATGGTCGCCCAGGCCGTGCTGCTCGGCGGTCACGCCCGGGTCGGCCTGGAGGACAACCTGTACCTGCGCAAGGGGGTGAAGGCCAGCAACGGCCAGCTGGTCGAGAAGGCGGCCGGGCTGATCGATAACCTCGGCGCGCGGGTGATGACCCCGGCCGAGACCCGCGCCCACCTCAAGCTGCGCGACCCGCGTACCGGCAAGATCGTGGAGGGCGAGGCATGAGTCGGCTGGCAGTGATCGGCACCGGGGTGATCGGCAACGGCTGGATCGCCCGCGCCCTGGCGCAGGGCTGGGACGTGGTCGCCTTCGATCCGGCGGCGGGCGCCGAGGCACGCACCCGCGAGGCGGTGGCCCGGGCCTGGCCGTCGCTGGAACGGCTGGGGCTTGCCGAGGGGGCGGACCCGCAACGGCTCGCTTTCGTCGACCGCCTCGAGGCCGCCGTGGCGCAGGCGGATCTGGTCCAGGAAAACGTGCCCGAGCGCCTCGCGCTCAAGCGCGAGATTCTCGCCACACTCGATGCGGCCGCGCCGGCCGGCGTGATCATCGGCTCGTCCACCTCCGGCTTTAAACCCAGCGATCTGCAGCATGCTTGCACGCGGGAGCCGGGGCGGGTCGTCGTCGCCCACCCCTTCAATCCGGTCTACCTGCTGCCGCTGGTGGAGCTGGTGGGCGGCGAGGCGACCACCGCGGATCATCTCGCCCGCGCCGAGGCACGCTATCGCGAGCTGGCGATGCGCCCGCTGGTGGTGCGTCGCGAGATCGAGGGCCACATCGCCGACCGGCTGATGGAGGCGTTGTGGCGCGAGGCGTTGCACCTGGTCAATGACGGCGTGGCGACCACCGAGGAGATCGATGCCGCGGTGGTCTACGGTTGCGGCCTGCGCTGGTCGTTGATGGGCACCTTCCTGACCTTCCATCTGGCCGGCGGCGAGCAGGGCATGCGTCACATGCTCGAGCAGTTCGGCCCGGCGCTGAAACTGCCCTGGACCAAGCTCGAGGCCCCGGAGCTGACCGACACCCTGATCGATCGCGTGGTCGAGGGTTGCGAGCATCAGGCGGCGGGTCGCAGCATCGACGCCCTGGAGTCGCGGCGCGACGAGTTCCTGGTACGCCTGCTAGCCTTGGTCGAGGAGTACTGGCCAGAGGCCGAGGGCCTGGAGGGGCGACTATGAGCGAGACGCCGCCGTTGCGCGTGCTGGAGACTCGAGTGGCGTCGGAGTGGGTCGATTACAACGGCCACATGAACGACGCCGCCTATGCCAGGGTGTTCTCGCTGGCGGTCGATGCCCTGATGGAGCGGCTGGGGCTGGACGCCGCCGGCCGCGAGCGCCATGCCTACACCCTCTATACTCTGGAGACGCACCTGTGCTATCGCCGGGAGGCCCATCAGGGACAGCCGCTGCGGGTGGGCATGGTACGGCTCGATGCCGATGCCAAGCGCCTGCATGCCTTCTTCACCATGGAGGACGACCAGGGCCACTGCCTGGCCACCAGCGAGCAGATGCTGATGGGCATGGCCACCGACCAGGGCCGTCCGGCAGCGTTTCCGCCTGAGGTGGCCGAGCGTCTGGCCACGCTGCCGGGATGCGCGCCGGACGACTGGCCGAGCCTGGCCGGTCGACGCATCGCCATCGTGCGGCCAGACGCGACATCGTGAGCGTGGCGGCACCGGTGCACCGGTGCCGTCGAGGAGGCTGTCATGACCGTCGAGGATTTCATCCGCGAGTTCGAACAGGGCATGCGCGACGTGGGCGCCGCCGACGACTGGCTGACCGCGCGGCGTCGCTACGAGGCCCTGTGCGAGGCCTTCGCCCCGGGCGATCCGCCGGGGCTGCGCTGGACCGACGACGAGGCGGACGGCGTGCGCATCCGTCGCTACATGCCGCCGGATGCCGCCTCGGGCGAGGTGCTCTACCTGCACGGCGGCGGCTGGACGCTGGGCTCCGTGCGCAGCCACCACGGCATCGTCGCCGATCTGGCGATGCGACTGGGGCATCCGGTGACGAGTGTCGGCTATCGGCTTGCGCCCGAGGCGGACTACGGGCAGGCGCTGGATGACTGCCAGGCCGTGCTCGAAGCCTGCCGGCCACTGGCACTGGCCGGTGACAGTGCGGGAGCTCGGCTGGCCCTGGATCTGGCGCGTCGGGTCGGCTGGCAGGGCCCGCTGGGCTTGATCTACCCGCCGGTGGGCACGCCCGATGCCGACTCGCTGGGGCCGGATGCGCCCCTGCTGACCCGCGAGGAGGTCCTGCAGATGTGGCGGGACATCGCCGAGACCGTGCCGGCGCTGTGCGAGGCCCATCCCCCCTCACCACTCATCGAGGCGCTGGCCGTGGACCATGATCCACTAACGTCGCCCTTCGAGGCGGCGATCGATCACTGGCGAGAGAATGGGGCCGATATTCGCTATCACCGCGCGCCGGCGATGGTGCATGGCGCCCTGCATGCGCACGCCCGGCTGGCCCCCATGGGCGAGGCGTGGCGGGCCTTCTGCGCCGGGTTGCAGGAACGGCTGACCCGCACGCCGGTAACCAGCGACTGAACGGGACGGGGAGCGTCTCAGGCGGCCAGCGGCGGCCGCCGATCGCGCGTGACGCGGCGACGGCGCAGACGCTCCCAGGCCTTTTCGTGCAGGAAGTAGGCCACGGAGTTGATGCCGGGTTCGACCAGCGCGATCAATCCGCCGACCACCCAGCTGCCGGTCAGCAGCCAGGTAACCGTGAAGGCCACCGAAAAATGGATGCAGGCAAAGGTCAGTGTCTTGAACATGGCGGCAAGCCTCGTAAGCAAGTGTCTGACGCTGACTATAGGCAGTTGAGAATCATTCTTGAAGAAGATTCCCACAATTGCACGAATAGGCCGCTGCTATCGCGGATATTCCCGCGATGCTTTCCCTCCGCTGGGGCTGTTCAGCAACGTACCTGGCATGGACAATGGTCCGGCTGCGAAGTGAAGGGTCACTGACCAAAAAGAGGCCCTGTTTGCGTCGGGATACCAGGCGGCAGGAACCGCCGGACTGACATAGACTCCGAAAAGAGTCTGTGCGCACCCCGTAGCGCCCGACGGAAGTCACAATAAAACGCAAGGACATTCACATGGTCATCCTCGCCCCTCGCTCGCCCTGGCGCGTCTGCGCGCGCGCGCCGTTGCCGCCTGCCCGGTTCGTGACGCTATCGCTCGCCGTGCTGTTGCTGACGCTGATCGCCACGGCCGCCCAGGCCAAGCCCAACCCGCGCTATGCCTCGATCGTCATCGATGCTGCCAGTGGCGAGGTGCTGTCTGCTGCCAACGCCGATGCGGCGCGCTACCCGGCGTCGCTGACCAAGATGATGACGCTGTACCTGCTGTTCGAGGCGCTGGATTCCGGCCGCCTGTCGCTGAACGACCGGCTGGCGGTGTCGTCCCATGCCGCCGATCAGCCGCCCACCAAGCTGTGGCTCAAGACCGGCGGGCGCATCTCGGTGAAGGATGCCATCCTGGCGATGATCGTGCGTTCGGCCAACGACGTGGCGGTGGTGGTGGCCGAGAATCTGGCAAGCAGTGAGCCGGCCTTCGCCCGGCGCATGACCGCCAAGGCGCGGGAGCTGGGCATGAACGACACGCTGTTCCGCAACGCCTCGGGACTGCCCGACGATGCCCAGATCACCACGGCCCGTGACATGGCCACGCTGTCGATGCACCTGATGCGCGACTTTCCCCAATACTACGGGTACTTCGCACGCACGGAGTTTCGCTTTCGCGGCAAGACCGTCACCGGCCACAATAACCTGCTCGACAGTTATCCGGGGGCCGATGGACTCAAGACCGGCTATATCAACGCCTCCGGCTTCAATGTCGCGACCTCGGCGGTTCATGACGGCCGGCGCATCGTCTCGGTGGTGATGGGCGGCTTCACCGCCCGCTCCCGCGATGCCCACATGGCCCGGCTGCTCGATCGCGGGTTCGCCCGGGCCAGCCTGATGGATGGCAACGACTGGATCGCCAAGACGGCGCTGTTCGATGGGCCGGGTCGGGCGGCCAGCCGGGCCTCGGCCACGCCCACCAAGGCAGTGGGCACGTCACTGGCGGTGGCCGAGTCATCGCCCGGCGCTGATGGCCCGGTTACCGGCCAGGGCGATGCCGGCGATCCGATTCGTGAGCTGATCGCGCAGGCCAAATCGAAAGACACGCCTTCGGTATCGACGGTGAGTGCGGCCTGGGCGATTCAGGTCGGTGCCTTCAGCACCCGGCGCCAGGCGCAGTCGCTGGCGTCGCGGGCCGCTGCCGCGCTGACCACGGACCTGCGCAGCGCCCGCCCGGCGGTGATGGCCGCCGAGGGCGACGCCAGTGTCTTCCGCGCGCGGGTGGTGGATCTGCGCGAGGCCCAGGCGCGTCGCTCCTGTCAGCAGCTGCAGCAGCAGGGCATGGAGTGCGTGGTAGTTGCCAGTACACGTTGAGGTGGTCCTCGGCCTTCATGGCTCCGACATGAAAACGCCCCCGAACGGGGGCGTTTTCGTTGCCGGTATTGTCTGCCGAAATCGACTCAGGCGGGCGACTGCGTGGCGCCGTCGGGCAGTGAAGCCGTGTTGCCGGGCGCCTCGCGGTTGAGGTGCAAAAAGTGCAGGTGGCGTTCGTACTGATCGAGAATGTCTTCGATGACCTGCTCTTTGCTGTAGCCCATCAGATCGTAGCCCTGACTGCCCTCCAGCAGATACACCTCCAGGCGATAATAGTCGGCGTTGGCGTGCTGGGCGCGCATTGCGAACGAGGGCGTGGCGAAGCGCCGCGGCCGGATCCGGTAGGTGAAATCCTGCTCGCTGCCGTGGGTCACGTCGAGCGCGAGACCGACGTCGTCGCCTTCGCCCTCGGTGATGCGGGCTTCCACGCCCTGTGCCTGGAGCTCCCCGGCGACCTCTTCCATGGCTGGATGGGCCACTTCGCTCAGGAAGCGCTGTGCCGAGCGGCGGCCGGGGAAGCTCACGGCGCGCGCCAGGCGCTGACGCCAGCTCTTGTGGCCGCGTTCGCCGCCGGTCCGGCTCGACAGGCTGCCGGCCAGGCTGGCGCGATGGCTGTCCTCCTTGCGACCCTCGACCTTCAGGGCCTTGAGCAGGCCGGCCATCATGAAGAACAGCACGATCGAGAACGGCAGCCCGGTGACCACCACGGCGCTCTGCAGGGCGGAGAGGCCGCCGGCCATCAACAGGGCCAGGGTCAGCACGCCGATCACCGCCGCCCACAGGATGCGCATCCAGATCGGCGCGTCGCTGTTCACGTCATGCAGAATCGAGGTGAAGTTCGACAGCACCAGGGCGCCGGAGTCGCCGGAGGTAACGAAGAACACGATCGCCAGGATGGTGACCACGATGGTGGTCGCGCCGGTCCAGGGGAACGACTCCAGAAACAGGTAGATGGAGGAGGCCGGGTTGTTCATGGCTTCCTGGCCGAAGGCCGCGGCGCCGTTCATCAGCATGTCGATGGCGCTGTTACCCATGATTGACATCCACGCCATCATGAAGGCCAGCGGCAGGATCAGCGTGCCGGCGACGAACTCGCGGATGGTGCGCCCGCGCGAGATGCGCGCCAGGAACAGGCCGACGAACGGGCCCCAGGCGATCCACCAGGCCCAGAAGAACAGCGTCCAGCCGTTGAGCCAGTCGGTGGGTGGGTTGAAGGCGTAGGTGTTCATCGACAGGTCGATGAAGTGGGTGAAGTAGTCGCCGACGTTCATCACCAGGGCGTTGAGCAGGAACAGCGTCTTGCCGGTGAACAGCACGAACAGCAGCAGCGCCAGCGCCAGCAACATGTTGAACTCGGAGAGCCGGCGGATGCCCTTCTCGACGCCGGTGACCGCCGACACCGTGGCGAAGAATACGATCATGATCACCAGCGCGGCCTGGATCAGGGTGTTCTCCGGCACGGCGAACATGTAGTTGAGGCCGAAGTTGAGCTGGATGACGCCGATACCGAGGCTGGTGGCGATACCGAATACCGTGCCGAGCACGGCGGCGATGTCCACGGTGTGGCCGATCGGCCCGTGGATGCGCTGGCCGAAGATCGGGTACAGGGCGCTGCGGATGGTCAGCGGCAGATTGTGGCGGTAGCTGAAGAAGGCCAGCGACATGCCGACCAGGGTATAGATACCCCAGCCGGAGAGCCCCCAGTGCAGGAAGGTCAGCTCCATGGCATGGCGTGCCGCGGTGATGGTCTCGGCACTGCCGTCGGGTGGCGCCAGGTACTGGGTGACCGGTTCGGCGATGCAGAAGAACAGCAGGTCGATGCCGATCCCCGCCGAGAACAACATGGCGGCCCAGGAGGCCATGTTGAAGTCGGGGCGCGAGTGCTCCGGCCCCAGGCGGATCTTGCCGAAACGCGACAAGCCGATGCCGATCACGAAGGCCAGGTAGACCACCACGGCGAGCACGTAGTACCAGCCGAAGGTGTCGGAAATCCAGCCCAGGGCGGTGTTGATGATGCGGCTGGAGGAGTCGGTGAAGAACATCGTCCATACGGCGAAGATGACGATGCCGATCGCGGAGCCGTAGAAGACCACGGGATTGAGACGATCCCGCGGCTCGGCGTCGGTGTGTTGTGGGTGCATGTCGGGTCCTGTTGTCGTGTGGAACGGTAATCGCGACATTGCTCGAGGCACCCGGGCGGGCTGCCGGATGCAGACACGCTTGGCAGCAGGACCCGGATCCCGCTGCCAAGCGTGGCTAGGCTTTATCTGAAAACTGGCTGCGCTCGATCATGCTGCGTTAAAAATCAGCTCAAAATACTCATTTACACCTCGTAAACTGGTGCGCCAGCCCGGTCCGCTTTTTCGCTGATTTTTTGCCTTGCCTGATCGTCGCTCGCCGACTTTTCGGACAAACCCTAATGAGCAAGCGATGCCCGATGGCGTTGCAAGTCGCCCTCCCGGCGAGTTTTTATTGATTGATCGTTCAATTAAAATACGCATCTCCCGGCGGCCTTGCAAGTCCCGGGAATGTCTCCGCTGGAACGATCGGGGATGCTGGCGAGAGGCGACGGGGATGGAGCGAAGCGGGGGCTCGGCCCAGGGAGGGCCAAGGTAGCGCTCAGGGAAGGGGTCACAGCGCCCCCTCGAAGTTCCGTTGCCGGTACAGCCCCGAGCGGGTTGGTCGACGGCGATAGGGCGTGATGCCGTGCTTCGTAATACAAGGAGCGTTAAACGAAAAAGCCCGCCGAAGCGGGCCTGGTGGCCAGGAAACGATCAGTCGCCAGGTGGCGAGCGGGCCGGTTCGGGTGACGAGGCCCTCAGGCGCTCGCGCAGGTCCTCGAGGATCAGGTACAGGCAGGGGATCAGCACCAGCAGGATCAGGGTGGCGAACAGGATGCCGAAGCCCAGCGAGACGGCCATGGGGATGATGAAGCGTGCCTGCCGCGAGGTCTCGAAGATCATCGGCGCCAGCCCCAGGAAGGTGGTCAGGGTAGTCATCATGATCGGCCGCAGGCGGCGCGTGGCGGCAGCCATGATCGCCTCGCGGGCGTTGAAGCCCTCGCGGCGGCGCTGGTTGGCGTAGTCGATCAGCACCAGGGCGTCGTTCACCACCACTCCGGACAGCGCCAGCATGCCCAGCAGGCTGATGATCGACAGCCCGAAGCCCATGATCAGGTGACCGAGCACTGCACCGATCACGCCGAAGGGGATGGCCGTCATCACCAGCAGCGGCTGCGTGTAGCTGCGGAAGGGGATCGCCAGCAGGCCATAGAGCGCGGCCAGTGTCGCCCACAGGGCGGTCCGGAGCACGGCCAGGTTGTCCGCGGTTTCCTCCTGGCGCCCGCCCGGGCCGATCTCGAGCCCCGGGAAGCGCTGGCGCAGCTGCGGGAACAGCGAATCCTCCAGGGTGGTCATCAGCGCCGGGGTCGCGCCGGCGGCATCGAGATCGGCGGTCACCTCGACGATACGGCGGCCATTGATGCGGGTCAGGCCGGCACTGGCCCGGCTGCGCTCGATGCGTGCCACGCGGGCCAGGGCAACCTCGCCGCCGTCCGGGGTGAGGATCGGCAGGCGGCCCAGTTCGGCCAGACTGTCGCGCGAGGCGGGGGGGAGCCGGACCTCGACGCTGACCTCGGCCTGGCCCTGTTGCTGCTTGAGGGCGGTAGCGCCCTGCAGCGGACCGCGCAACTGCCGGGCCAGCGACTGGCCGGTCAGGCCCAGGGCACGGCCTTCCGGTGACAGGCGGATCGACAGTTGCGGCTTGCCATTGCCGACGCCGCTGTCGACGCTTTCCACCCCCTGGTAGTCGCCGAGTCGCGCGGCCAGCGCCTCGGCGGCGGCATCGAGCGTGGCGCCGTCGGGGTGCGACAGGCGCAGGGTCAGGTCGGCGCCACCGCCGGGACCGCCGGCATCGCTGGCGAAGCGGATCGCCTCGACGCCGGGCAGCTCGCCGGTGGCCTCGCGCCAGGCCCGGGCCAGCCGCGAAGGCGGCCAGGCGCGCAGGCTGTCGGCGGCGATCGACAGGCGTACCTCGAGGGTGTCGCCGCGCTGGCGGGCGCGGGTGCTGTCGTAGGCCAGGTCGGCATGGGCGTCGGCGAGACGCCGGGCGCCTGCCAGCAGGGCATCGCGGACCGCGTGATCCGCGGCGAGCGGGCTGCCTGGCGGCAGGCTGACGGTGGCCTGCACCCGGTCGGCCTCGACGCGCGGCATCAGCGAGAAGCCCAGCCGTCCGCTGGCGGCGTAGGCCAGGGCGAGGGTCAGCACCGCGACGCCGATCGCCACGGCGAGCAGGCGCCGGTCGAGGGCATGCTCGAGGAAGGGGGCGAAGCGGCGGTGGGTGAAGCGGTCGAGCCCGTGCTGCATGGTCCGGCGGATCCGCTCGATGGGCCGCTGCCAGGTGGGGACGCGTTGGCGCGTCTGGCTGTGGGCCAGGTGGGTAGGCAGGATGAACAGCGCCTCGATCCACGACACGGCGAAGACCGTGATCACCACCAGTGGGATCACGCCCATGATCATGCCCAGAAAACCGGGCAGGAACAGCAGGGGCAGGAAGGCGACCATGTTGGAGAGGACGGCGAAACTGATCGGCACGGCGATCTCGCGGGCGCCGTGGGTGGCCGCCTCGAAGACCGAATGGCCCTTCTCGCGATGGGCGTAGATGTTCTCGCCGACCATGATGGCGTCGTCGACGACGATGCCCAGGGCGATGATGAAGGCGAACATCGAGATCATGTTGATCGACACACCGAGCCCGGGCAGGAACAGCATGGCGCCGAGGAAGGCGGTGGGGATGCCGAGCGTCACCCACATCGCCAGGCGGGCCTCGAGGAACAGCCCCATCAGCACCAGCACCATGGCGAGGCCCAGCCAGGCGTTGCCGAGCAGCAGATCGAGGCGCTGGCGGTAGATCGTGGAGCTGTCCCAGCCCGGGGTCAGCGAGAGGCCCTCGGGCAGGTCGTCACGCAGCCGGTCGAGCTCGCCGCGCACGATCGCCGAGACGCCCAGCGGCGTCTGGTCGCCGACCTGGTAGACCTGCAGCGAGATCCCCGGTTCGCCGTTGAACAGCACCTCGCGATCGCCCTCGGCGAGCCCGGGCTGCACGCGGGCGATGTCGCCCAGGCGAACCACGCCGCCGTCGGCCGTCGACAGCACCGGCAGCTCGGCGAAGTCCGCGGCACTCCGGCGCCGTCCCTGGTAGCGGACCAGCCACTCGCCGTCGCGGGTGTCCAGGCGGCCGCCGGCGAGGTCGAGGGCCTCCGCGCCGATGCGCTCGGCCAGCTGGGCATGGCTGAGCCCGTAGCGGCGCATCGCCGCCGGGTCGAGCAGCACCTGGATCTCGCGGTCGCGACTGCCCTCGAGCTCGATCTTGCCCAGCGCGGTCTCGCCGAGCAGTTGCTCGCGCAGGCGTTCGGCCAGCCGCTGGAGGGTCAGGGCATCGGTGGGGCCGTGCAGGTTGAGCTCGAGCACCTGCCGCGAGCGCCCGGCGAGGCTGAAGGTGGGCGCCTCGGCGGCCTCGGGGAAGGTGCGGATGCGGTCCACCGCCTGCTGGATCTCCTGATAGACCCGCATGGTCTCGGCCCCGGGGCGCAGCTCGGCGGTCACGCTGGCGCTGCCTTCGCTGGCGGTGGCGGTGACCTCGTCGATGCCGTCGATATCCGCCAGCGCCGACTCGATGGCCAGCAGCAGGCTCTGCTCGACCTCCTCGGGCGTGGCGCCCGGGTAGGCCACCTCGATGTCGACCGCTTCCAGGGTGAAGTCGGGAAAGACTTCCTTCTTGATCGTCAGGCTGGCCATCAGGCCGCCGAGCAGCAGGATCAGCATCAGCAGGTTGGGAGCCACGCCGTGGCGGGTCATCCAGGCGATGGGGCCGTGCCGGGTCATGGCGGCGTCTCCCCGTCGTCGGCATCGCCGCCGGGCGACGTGTCGTCCGGTGTCGGGGCCACGCGCAGCGCCATGCCCTCGCGGGGCCGGACGAGCGGGCTGACCACCACGCGCTCGGCACCGTCGAGCGGGGCGCCGTCGGCACGGATCAGCACCTGGCGCTGGTCACGATAGAACGGCGTGACGGAGACGATGTGCAGCCGGTTGCCGGCGTCCAGCGTCCACACCCGGTCGTCCTCGTGCAACGCGGCGACCGGCAGGCCGATCAGGTCGTCACGCCCGGGCGGGGCGAAGCGGGCCTCGACGACGTCGCCCAGACGCAGGGCCGGCGCCTTCGTGTCGAGCGCCAGCGGGTCCTCGACCCGCACCAGCAGCTGGCTCATCAGGCCGTTCTCGGCCAGGCCGGGCAGGATCGAGAAGGCACGCCCCCGGCGCTGCCGGTCCGCTGGCCAGGCATCGCTCACCAGGGTGGCGAGCGAGCCGCTGTCGATGCCGTCGCCGGTTTCCAGCCAGTCCAGGGCGTCGCTCTCCAGCGAGACCCGCACCCAGAAGTGCGAGACATCCACCAGACCGAGCAGGGCGGTGTTGGCCGCCATGGCGCTGCCGGCGCCCACCAGGCGCTCCTGCACCATGCCGCGGAAGGGCGCGGCGATGGTGGTCCGCGCCAGCTCGAGACGCGCCTGCTCGAGGTCGGCCTCGGCGCTCGAGACGGCGGCCCGGGCGGCCTTGAGCTGCGGCTCGCGCAGGACCAGGGCGCGGCGCTCGGCGGGCAGCTCGCGGCCGTAGGTGCGGTAGTCGGCCTGGGCCTGGAGCTGCTGGCCGCGTTCGATCGCCAGGTCGGCCCGGGCCCGGGTCAGTGCCGCCTCGGCGCGCTGGACCGCCAGCCGGTAGTCGGCATCATCGAGGATGGCCAGCGTCGCGCCGGCCTCGACCACACGACCCGGCTCGACGCCGGGAGCGAACCGGGCCAGTTGACCCGCGACGCGGCTGGCCACGCGGGTCTCGCGGGCGGCGATGACCCGGCCGTAGGCGACGAGGGTCGGTGCCACGCCCCGGCGCTGGACGCCCGCGACACTGACCATCGGTGGTGCGGGCTCGGGCGGGGCGGCACGCTGACCGGTGCGCGGCGGATGGCTCAGCAGCCAGTAGGCGACGGCGCCGGCCAGCAGCAGGACACCCAGGGACAGCAGGGCGCCGGGCGCAAGGCGGCCGTCCTGACGCGCCGGGGCGCATCCGGGCGAAGGGAACTCGGGCTTCATGAAGGGCTCGGGATGGCTATGGTGACTCGGCTATCCTGCCATCTTGGCGCATCGTCGCGCAGGGTGTTGCGTGGAAATGCGCAGGCGAGGGGCAGGTATTCGTCTCCAGAGCCTGCCGGCGCGCCCTACAACGACAGCAGGAACAGGATCAGCGGCGGCGAGAGCAGCGAGAGCAGGAAGCCGCTGACCACGGCGATGGGCACGCAGGCCACGCCGCCGTGCTGCTGGATGACCGGCAGGGTGAAGTCCATGGAGGTGGCGCCGCCGTAGCCGATGGCCAGCGGCGTGGCGCGATGGATTACCAGCGGAATCAGCAGGAAGGCCGTCAATTCCCGGGCCAGGTCGTTGAAGAAGGCGGCGCCGCCCAGTACCGGGCCCAGCTGGTCGCCGATGAGAATGCCGGAGAGCGAGTACCAGCCGAAACCGGCCGCCATCGCCAGGCCTTCGTTCCAGTGCAGGTCGAGCAGCGGGGCGGCCAGCAGCCCGGCGGCCAGCGAGCTGCCGGCGACAGTCAGAGCGATGGCCAGGCCGTGGCGGTTGAGCAGGATCTGGCGCAGCGGCATGCCGGAATTGCGCAGCTGGCAGCCGATCAGCGCCAGCAGCGCGTAGAGAACCCATTCGGCCAGCATCTCGGCGTGCTGCGCCGTGCCCTCGACGCCCAGCCGGGCGAGTACCAGCCCGGCGAGGATGCCCGCGATCACCACGCCGGCCAGCGCCAGCGAGCCGGCCATGGCCGCCAGCTTGCTGGTCGGGGCCCCGGCGAGGCGCGGCGAGTCGCCGGCGTGCAGGACGCTGCGCCGCGACAGGGCATAGAGGGCCAGCAGGTTGACGGGGGTGATGACGGCGAACAGCGCGAGCGCCTGACCGCCCATGCGGGCCAGCTGGCCGCCGAGGTCGTCGAGGCCGGTGAGGCTCACCCCCATCAGCGCCAGGATGGCGTAGATCGAGCCATTGACCGCCCGGTTGATGGCCTGCATCAGGCCGTCCCGGCGCACCGGCACCAGATACCCGAGAATCAGTGGCAGCAGGATCAGCAGCAGACCGGAGAACATCGTCACTCCTCGGCAGGGTGGGGGCAGGGCGGGCATTGCCGCCGTGAAAGGCTCCCTACCTTAGCAAAGTGCGATGCGCGGCGGTGACTACAATCGCTGATGCCCCATCAGCGGGACTGATCGGCCCCCGGGTTGCGGTTCAAATCGGCGAGCTCCAGCGTGCTGCGGAGGTCGCCGTCGCGGCGATAGTCGCCGCCCAGCAACAGTCCGGGCAACGCGGGTGTCAGGCGCAGGCGCAACTGGCGCTCCGGCTTGTCGGGGTGCCAGGTGAGAACGTTCAGGCTGGGATAGTGATGGCCTTCCACGGTCACGTCGTCGCGATCGAGAATGCGGTAGGCCAGCGTGACCGGGGCGCCGTCGTAATCGCGGTAGCGCAGGGTGCAGGGGGCCGCGTCGGCGCCGTTGCAGGATGTCGTGGCCGCCTGGCGGGCCAGGGCCACCAGGGCGGTCTGGCGATCGGGCAACGCTGCCAGGTCGTGACCGTCGAGACGATAGTTTTTGCCCAAGCCGAACAGCCGATAGCCGCTCTTGTAGAACAGCGCATCGAGGCCGTCGTCGGTGACGCGAAAGCGACCGCGCTCATTGCCTTCGGCGACGGCGATCTGCGCGTTCATGGCACTTTCCCACTGGCCGCCGTCACGGCTCAGCTGATGGTGGATGGTGACGTCCGGCCAGCCGGCGACGTGCAGCCGGTAGGTCGCCGAAAAGGGGTGGGGCTCGGCCGCGGCCAGCGCGGACAGGGCGACCAGCCACAGCGCCAGGCCGAGGGCCAGTCGCACCGGTCGGATGAGAGAGCCTGGGGCCATGCGTCGTCTCCTTCAGCGGGGTGCCGACAGTAAGACCGGCATGGCCGGGCGCGCGTTCCCTGCTATCCTGTTCAGGGAGCCGTGAGCGCCCGAACCAGGGCCAGGCATTGTCTGAAAACTGTCTGCGCTCGGCCATACTGCGTTAAAAATCAGCTCAAAATGCTCATTTACACCCCGTAAACTCCGCTTTTTCGCTGATTTTTGCCTTGCCTGACCTTCGCTCGTCGACTTTTCAGACAGTGCCTATGAAAGAGAACAGGAGAGATGCCGACATGGCCAGCATTCTGTTGATTGCAGGGGATTTCGTCGAGGACTACGAGATCATGGTGCCGTTCCAGGCGCTGCAGGCGATGGGCCACACGGTGGATGCCATCTGCCCCGACAAGCGCGAGGGCGAGAGCGTCAGGACCGCCATTCATGACTTCGAGGGCGACCAGACCTACAGCGAGAAGCCCGGGCACGCCTTCACCCTCAATGCCACCTTCGCCGAGAGCGACCCCGCCGACTACGACGCCCTGGTGATTCCCGGCGGCCGCGCGCCGGAGTACCTGCGCCTCGACGAGCGGGTGCTCGAGGTGGTGCGCCACTTCAGGGAAGCCGACAAGCCGGTGGCGGCGATCTGCCACGGTGCCCAGCTGCTGGCCGCGGCGGTGTCGCTGGAGGGACTGCGGGTCTCGGCCTATCCGGCCTGTGCCCCCGAGGTGCGCCTGGTCGACGGCGATGTCGGCGTAGTCGCCGCCGGCCAGGCGGTCACCTGCGGCAAGCTGGTCACGGCGCCCGCCTGGCCGGCCCACCCGGAATGGCTCAGGCAGTTCAACGCCCTGCTGGACTGAGCTCACCTCCCAGACGTTCCCAGACGTTGTTGCTTCGGGCTATCCATTCCGATAGCCCGGTTCCTCGTCCTGTCGGGCTCAGGGACGAATCCGATAGCCGGTGCGGAAGATCCACGCCACGATCCCCAGGCACACCGCCAGGAACAGCAGGATCATACCCACGCTGGCGGCCACGCTGACATCGGCGCTGCCGAAGAAGCTCCAGCGGAAGCCGCTGACCAGATAGACCACCGGGTTGGCCAGGGTCACCGTCTGCCACAGCGGGGGCAGCATGTCGATGGCGTAGAAGGTGCCGCCGAGAAAGGTCAGCGGGGTGATCACCAGCAGCGGCACCAGCTGCAGCTTCTCGAAGTTGTCCGCCCAGATGCCGATGATGAAGCCGAGCAGGCTGAAGGTGACCGCCGTCAGCCCCAGGAACAGGGCCATCCACAGCGGATGGGCGACCGTCAGCGGCACGAACAGGCTCGCCGTGGCGAGGATCAGCAGTCCCAGGATGATCGACTTGGTGGCCGCCGCGCCGACATAGCCGAGCACGATCTCGAAATGCGACACCGGCGCCGAGAGCAGCTCGTAGATGGTGCCCGAGAACTTGGGAAAGAAGATCGCGAACGAGGCATTGGAGACGCTCTGGGTGAGCAGCATCAGCATGATCAGCCCCGGCACGATGAAGGCGCCGTAGCTGACGCCGTCGATCTGGGTGATGCGCGAACCGATCGCGCCACCGAAGACCACGAAGTACAGCGAGGTGGAGAGCACCGGCGAGACGATGCTCTGCAGCAGCGTGCGCCGGGCCCGGGCCATCTCGAAGCGATAGATGGTGCGAATCGCATACCAGTTCATGGGCGCTCCTTGACCAGACCGACGAAGATGTCCTCCAGCGAGCTCTGCCGGGTCTGCAGGTCGGTCACCTCGAGACCGGCGGCATCCACGGCGCGCAGCAGCTCGGAAATGCCGGTGGCGTCCTGCTGGGCGTCGTAGGTATACACCAGCTGCCGGCCCTCGTCGTCGAGGGTCAAGCCCCGGCCGGCGAGCGCGTCGGGCAGCGTGGCCAGCGGCGAGGCGAGCTGGAGCATCAGTTCCTTGCGGCCGAGCTGGCGCATCAGCGCCTGCTTCTCGCGGACCAGGATGATCTCGCCATGGCTGATCACGCCGATGCGGTCGGCCATCTCCTCGGCTTCCTCGATGTAGTGGGTGGTGAGGATGATGGTCACCCCCGACTCGCGCAGCCGGCGCACCACGTTCCACATGTCGCGCCGCAGTTCCACGTCCACGCCGGCGGTGGGCTCGTCGAGAAACAGGATGCGTGGCTCGTGGGCCAGCGCCTTGGCGATGAGCACGCGCCGTTTCATGCCGCCGGAGAGGGTGATCAGCTTGTTGTTGCGCTTGTCCCACAGCGCCAGGTCCTTGAGTACCCGTTCGATATGCGCGGGATCGGGCGACTTGCCGAACAGTCCGCGGCTGAAGCTGACCGTGTTCCACACCGTCTCGAAGGCTTCCGAGGTCAGTTCCTGCGGGACCAGGCCGATGGTCGCGCGGGCCGCACGGTAGTCGCGGACGATGTCGTGGCCGTCGGCGATCACCCGGCCGCCGGTGGGGTTGACCAGACCGCAGATGATGCTGATCAAGGTAGTCTTGCCGGCCCCGTTGGGGCCGAGCAGGGCGAAGATCTCGCCGCGCTGGATCTCCAGATCGATCGACTTCAGGGCCTGGTAGCCCGAGGCGTAGGTCTTGTCGAGCTTGTCGATCTGGATGATCGGTGCCTCGTGCGCAGCGGGACTCGCCGCCGAGGGCGTCGGCTGGGTTGCGGTTGGCGTATCGGTCATGGCGTGCATCCGCAGGTGTGGCTCGCCGCCAGGGGCGTGTGACGGCACCTTAGCATATCCGTCTGCCCGGTGAGTGGACGGCTCACGGGTGAGAGCCGTCAGCCGCCGGTGCCGAGCGTCAGCCGCAACGCCTGGAGCCCGTCGAATGCGAGATGCATCTGGCGGGTGAACAACGGATGACCCGTCAGGTGCATGTCCAGCGTGGCTTCGGCACCGCCGTAGTGAACCTCGGCGGCGATACGGGCATCATCGCTGAGTGGCGCCAGCGGGGGGAAGTCGAGCCCGTCCACGGTGACTGCGGTCAAGCCGAGCCCGTCCAGGCGTGCCGCGACGGCTTGCGTCACGCTGGTGTCGTAATAGACATAGAGCCCGCCATAGGCAAGGCCGGCCAGCAGGACGAGCGAGAAAACGAAGCGGCCCATGGCCTTCTCCTTGTCGGTTGTCGCGGCCGGGAGTTATACCACAGGCGAGAACAGGCAGGGTGGCCGCGAAAGCCGACACGCGGCAGTGCGCGGCCGGCCCACCGTGCGGGCTTGCGCAGTCTCGAGGAGGACCCATGCATATTGTTGTGATGACCATCAGGATTTCGCTGCCGGGCTGTCGCTCGCTCAAGGAAAAGCGCCAGCGCATGGGCGGTCTGCATGAGCGTTTCGGGCGCAACCCGGCGGTCGCGGTCTGCGAAAGCGGCGCACTCGACAGTCTGGAGACGAGCGAATGGACCTTTGTGGTGACCGGTATCGACGGTCGCCAGGTGGAGTCGCTGTGTCAGGAGATCGAGGACAAGCTCCAGCGCACGGTGGATGGCCGTGTGCTGGAGGTGACCCGGGAACGACTGTAGGGCGCGGGCTTTTGCTTAGTAGCCGGCTCGGGGGTCGATGGTCTCGACGTCCTCGCCGTTGTCCAGGGCGCGGATCAGCTCGGCGACCTGGTCGGCGGCGTCGCGCACCGGGGTCGGCGCGGCCATGTGCGGGGTGATGCGCACGCGCGGGTGGGCCCACAGGGGGTTGTCGCGGGGCAGGGGTTCCTCGGTGAAGGCGTCGAGCAGGGCACCGCGCAGGCGGCCTTCCTGCTCGTCGGGGCCGAGGGCGTCGAGCAGCGCCGCCGCGTCGATCAGGCTGCCGCGCCCGGGGTTGATCAGCGTCGCGCCCTCGGGCAGCCGCGACAGTGTCTTCGCATTGACGATGCCGCGCGTGCTGTCGGTGTCGGGCAGCAGGGTGACCAGGGTGCGCACGCGGCCCAGCAGCTCGGGCAGGCCGGCCTCGCCATGGTGGCAGGTCACGCCGTCGAGCGACTTGGCCGAGCGGCTCCAGCCATGCACCGGAAAGCCGTCGTCGGCCAGCACCCGGGCGACGTGGGCGCCGATCGCGCCCAGGCCCAGCACACCCACCGGCCAGTCGGCCTTGTCGGTCAGCGGCTGTTCATGCCAGGTGGCGTGGCCCTGCTGGGCGAAGTAGCGGTCGAAGTCGCGCTGGAAATAGAGCACCCCGAAGCGCACATAGTCGGCCATCAGCGGTGCCATGCCGGCATCGCGCAGCTTGACGACAGGCACGTCGCGGGGCAGGCCGGGATTGGCGAGCAGCGCATCGACGCCGGCGCCCAGGTTGATGATGCCCTTGAGGCGCGTCTGGCCCTCGAACAGCGAGGCGGGCGGCTTCCACACCGCCAGGTAGTCGGCGGGGGTGTCGCCGGGATCATCGCTGGTGACGATCTCGGCCTCGGGCAGGCGGCGGGCCAGCGCCTCGCGCCAGGTGTCGGCCGCGTCGATGTGAACCAGTACGCGCATCCTCTGTTCTCTCCTTTCCGTGTCCGCCGGTGTCCGGCAACTCAGTAGACGATCTCCAGCATGGGGGGCGGGGATTCGTTGAGCAAGCGGGCGACCAGCTCCAGGCCGCGATCGAGACGCTCCAGATCGGGCTCGGCGCCGAGGCTCAGGCGCACGCGGCGCGGGGCGGGCGTCTGCTCGACCATGAAGGGCTGCGAGGCGGTGATCGCCACGCCTTCCTGTTCGGCCTGCTGGCGCAGCTCCTCCGCACGCCAGGAGTCGGGCAGGGACAGCCAGACATGGAGACTGGATGCCCGGGAGGCGAAGACATGGCCGTTGAGTCGCTGCGCGGCGAGCTGTTGGCGTTCGGCGAGCAGCTCGCGCTGCTCGCCGGCCAGTGCCTCGACGGTGCCGTCGGCCAGCCAGGCATCGGCGATCTCGAGAATCAGCGGGGTGGCCATCCAGGTCGTGGCGCGCAGGCGGGGCAGGGCATGATGCAGCTGGCCCCGGGGCACCGTGAGATAGCCGGCGCGCAGCCCCGGCACGGTGGCCTTGGTGAGGCTAGTGACATGAAAGCTCTGGCGCGGCAGCCGTGCCGTGAGCGGGGTCAGGCCGGGTGGCTCGAGCAGGGCGTGAACGTCGTCCTCGATCAGCCACACGCCGTGGCGGATCAGTACCTCGGCGATGGCGTCACGCCGCGATTGGCTCATGGTTGCGCCGGTGGGGTTGAGCTGGGTCGGCGTCAGGCAGATGGCGCGGGGGCGGAAACGACGGCAGGCGGTGTCGAGCGCATCGGGCATCATGCCTTCGTCGTCGATGGCGACCCCGCGCAATTGAAAGCCCAGGGTTCGCGACAGGGCGATCAGACCATGATCAGTCAGTGCTTCCGTCAGGACCAGGTCGCCGTGCTGGACCACGGTGGCGACGGCCAGCATCAGCCCGTGGGAGGCGCCGTTGCAGAGAATGCGTTCCTCCACGTCGCCGGGCACGCCGAGCCGGTCGCGCAGCCAGTATCCCGCGCGTTCGCGCTGGTAGGAGAGCCCGGCGATGGGGCGGCTCGCGGAGATTACGTCCGGCGAGGCCTGTTCGGCCAGCGTGACGAGCGTCTCGCGGAAACGCAGGTGATGGGTCGGCGGGCAGACCGGATGGGCGATCGACAGGTCGATCAGGGCGGATTCGGTACGTGGCTCGCCGGTCCGCAGGTACTCCGCCTCGCGGTTGTCATCGAGGGTGTTGATCCAGGTGCCGCTGCCCACGCGGGCCTGGACCAGCCCCATCTTCTCGGCCTGAGCATAGGCGCGTGACACGGTCTGGACACTGACGCCCAGCGCGTCGGCCAACTGCCGATGCGGAGGGAGCCGCGTGCCGGGCGTCAGCTCACCCTGGCGGATGGCTTCGGACAGCGCACGGGCGATGGCCAGGTATTTCGGGCCCTGTGATGACAGGTAGGGCGTCAGATCAATTGTCATGATTCAATAAAGGCTTTGACGGCTGGCTCTACGTTGGTGCTAGTATCAGCGGCAGGACATTGGCAGGTAATTGTCATGATTTCAATAATCCAGTGTCATGACAATCAAAATTGCCAACGAGCTGTTTCAGCGTCCCCTTGACGGCCCGACCCCCGCACTCCCGCTGGAGGGTCGGTTCTGGCGATTTCGTGTTTTGGAACGAGGCACATGATCCAGGTTTCCCTGCCTTTCACTCGTGAGGAATATGCCCAGCGCCTCTGGAAGGTGCGTCAGGCGATGGCCAGTCGCGGCATTGACGTGATGGTCATCAGTGACCCTTCCAACATGGCCTGGTTGACCGGCTACGACGGCTGGTCTTTCTACGTGCATCAGTGCGTGCTGCTCGGACTCGAGGGCGAGCCGGTATGGTACGGGCGTCGGCAGGACAGCAACGGGGCACTGCGTACCTGCTGGATGGACCCCGAGAACATCACCTACTATCCGGATTACTATGTCCAGAATCCGGACATGCACCCGATGGAGTACCTGGCCCAGTCGATCATGCCCGATCGCGGCTGGCACGAAGGGGTCGTCGGCGTGGAGATGGACAACTATTACTTTTCCGCCAAGGCGCATACCAGCCTGGTCCAGGAACTGCCCCACGCGCGTTTTCAGGATGCCAATTCGCTGGTCAACTGGTGCCGGGCGATCAAGTCGTCCCAGGAAATCGAGTACATGCGCGTCGCGGCGCGCATCGTCGAGGGCATGCATTCGCGGATCCTCGAGATGATCGAGCCGGGGCTGGCCAAGAGCAAGCTGGTCTCGGAGATCTACCGCGTGGGCATCGAGGGCTGGACCGATGCCGACGGCCAGGTGTACGGCGGCGACTATCCGGCGATCGTGCCGCTGCTGCCGACCGGCTCCGATGCCGCGGCGCCGCACCTGACCTGGGACGACACACCGTTCCGCGAGGGCGAGGGGACCTTCTTCGAGATCGCCGGCTGCTTCAAGCGCTACCATGCGCCGCTGTCGCGCACCGTCTTCCTCGGCAAGCCGCCCAAGGAGTTCGTGCGCGGCGAGTCGGCCCTGCTCGAGGGCATCGAGAACGGCCTGGCCGTGGCGAAGCCGGGCAATCGCTGTGCCGACATCGCCATGGCGCTGGGCGCGGCCATGGACAAGTACGGCTTCGACCGCGGCGGCGCCCGCTGCGGCTATCCGATCGGCATCAGCTACCCGCCGGACTGGGGCGAGCGGACCATGAGCCTGCGTCCCTCCGACGAGACGATTCTCGAACCGGGCATGACCTTCCACTTCATGCCCGGCATGTGGATGGACGACTGGGGCCTCGAGATCACCGAGAGCATCCTGATCACCGAAAACGGCGCCGAACCGCTGGCCAACTTCCCGCGCCAGCTGTTCGTCAAGTAAGTCCGCTGTTCGTCAAGCAAGGAGTGGCATCATGACCCAGCGAGCCCGCGACCTGCGGCCGAGCCCGATCTCCGCGACCGTCGACTTCGAGGCCGACGGTGTCCAGCATGGTTTTCTCAAGCTGCCGATTTCCAACGACGAGTCGGCCTGGGGCGCGGTGATGATTCCGATCACCGTGGTCGCCAACGGCGAGGGCCCCACGGCGCTGCTCACCGGGGGCAATCACGGCGACGAGTACGAGGGCATCACCGCCCTGATGAAGCTGGCCAGTACCCTCAAGGCCGAGGATGTGCACGGCCGGGTGATCATCGTGCCGATGATGAACGTGCCGGCGGCGCAGGCCGGCCGTCGGACCTCGCCGATGGACGGCGGCAACCTCAACCGCAGCTTCCCCGGCGACCCGGACGGCAGCGTCACCGAGCAGATCGCCGACTACTTCACCCGCTATCTGGTGCCGATGATCGACGTGGCGCTGGACCTCCACTCCGGCGGCCGGACCCTGGACATCGTGCCGTTCGCCGCCTCGCACCATCTGGAGGACCGGGACCAGCAGCGCCAGGCGCTGGCCGGTGCCAAGGCCTTCGGTGCGCCCACGGCGATGATGATGTTCGAGCTGGATGCCGCCAAGCTGTACGACACGGCGGTGGAAAGCCAGGGCAAGATCTTCGTCGCCACCGAGCTCGGTGGCGGCGGTACCACCACGCCGGAGCGCATGGCGATTACCGAGCGGGGCGTACGCAACTTCCTGATCCACTACGGCCTGATCGACGGCGAGCTGGAAGCGCCCGCCGAGCCTCAGGTCTACGTCGACATGCCCGATGCCTCCTGCTACGTGCAGAGCGAGCACACCGGGCTGCTCGAACTGACCGTGAGCCTGGGCGACCGGGTGGAGAAGGGCCAGGTCATTGCTCGCGTCTATGACATGACCCGTACCGGCGCCGAGCCCGTGACCTATCGCGCCGAGCGCGACGGCCTGCTGGTGGCGAGGCGCTTTCCGGCGCAGGTCAACATGGGGGATACCATCGCGGTGATCGCCGAGGTGGTGGACTCTCTCGACGGCTGAACCCAGCCCAGGCAAGCGTCCCGGCCGCCGATGGTGGCGGCCGGCCCGACAGTGGACCCGCATGAAGCTCGACCGATACGACCTCAAGATACTCGACATCCTGGCCAGGGACGGCCGCATCACCAAGTCGCGCCTGGCCGAAGCGATCAATCTTTCGGTCAGCCCCTGCTGGGAGCGGGTGCGCCGGCTCGAGAAGGCCGGTGTCATCGAGGGCTACACGGCACGCATCAACCCGCGCGTGCTGGTCAGGCGCACCCCGGTGTGGATGCAGATCGAGCTCAAGGCCCACAATGCCGAGAGCTTCCAGCGCTTCGAGAAGGCCATGCGCGAGGAGTCGCTGGTCACCGAGTGCGTCGCGGTGGGCGGCGGCGTCGACTACCTGGTCAAGGTGGAGGCGGACACCATCGACGCCTACCAGCGCCTGATCGATCACTGGCTGATGTCCGATCTGGGCATCGAGCGCTACTTCACCTATATCGTCACCAAGACCGTCAAGGACGAAGCGCCGCCCCTCACCATCGATGCCGGCTGAATGCGTGGTGCCGCGCTCGGCCGGCGGCGACTTGGCGTCGCCCACCGGGGTGATTACGCTATGCTCATGAATATGCCTCCTGCCCCTGCTGTGCCCGCCGATGATTACGTCGACCGGCGCGACCAGCCGTTGCGTGACCTCGACGGCCCCCGCGAAATGCCCATCACCCTGGCGCTCAACGACGAGGCGGTGGCCACGCTGCTGGCCACCCCCGAATCGCTCGAGCCGCTGGCGATCGGTCATGCCTTTACCGCCGGCTGGATCACCCGTGGCGATCAGGTTTCGGACATCGCGATTTCGCGCCTGCGCCACGGCCTGCGGGTGCGCCTGGCGGTCCCGGCGCGGCTGGCGCGCCAGGCGGCGCGGCGCGCCCCGCGCGAGGCCTCGGTATCCAGCTGCGGCGCCTGCGGTGCCAGCGAGGAAGCCGAGGTGATGGCCGGGCTGACGCGCCTGCCGCCGCACCCGGTACTTTCCGGCGAGGCCCTGCGCCAGGGTCTGGCGGCGCTCGAGGCGCGGCATTGCCGGGGCCAGCACACCGCCCTGGGGCTGGATGCCCGGGGCGAGGTCATGGCACAGGGGCAGGATATCGGCCGCCACAACGCCCTCGATCGGGTGATCGGCGAGGGCCTGCTGAACGGCACCCCGCCCGAGGCGGTGCTGGTGTCCAGCCGCTGCAGCCTCGAGCTGGTGCAGAAGACCGTGCGCGCGCACATTCCCACCCTGGCCACGCTGTCGCTGCCGTCTGCCCTGGCGGTCGAGGTGGCGCGGGCCTGTGAGCTCAACCTGGTGTGTTGCCACCGGGGACGGAGCCTGGAGCTGTTCAGCGGCCGGCTTTCCTGAGCCGGCGAGAAAAAACCTCAACTCTTCCCCACATCTCCAAAAAAATCCCGCCTTTCCCCCCTGGCTAACAGAAACACGTCGAGCGCCGCCTCCCTTACTCTGGGCAGCAAGCGGGTAGCAATACCCGGAACCCGTTTTTCCGTTTCTGCGGAGGTGCAGGATGAAACTCGACGATCCCCGCCTGTTTCGTCAGTACGCCTATATCGATGGCAAGTGGACCCATGGTGACGCGGGTCGCGAAGAGGCCGTGATCGACCCGGCGACCGACGAGACGCTGGGCCACATTCCGCTGCTCGAGCCGGACCAGATCCGCGCCGCCGTGGACGCCGCGGACGCCGCCTTCGTGCAGTGGCGTGCACTGCGTGCCGACGAGCGCTGCGAGCGCCTGCTGGCCTGGTACGACCTGCTGCAGGCCCATCGCGAGGATCTCGCCCACATCATGACTCGCGAGCAGGGCAAGCCGCTGCCCGATGCGCGCGGCGAGGTGGAGTACGGGGCGAGCTTCATCCGCTGGTTCGCCGAGGAGGGCAAGCGCACCTTCGGCCAGACGATTCCCAGCCACATCCCCAATGCCGCCCTGGGCACCCTCAAGGAGCCGGTGGGCGTGGCCGCGCTGATCACGCCGTGGAACTTCCCGCTGGCGATGATCACCCGCAAGGCCGCCGCGGCGATGGCGGCGGGCTGCACGGTGGTCGTCAAGCCGGCCGGCGAGACGCCGTTCTCCGCCCTGGCGCTGGCCGAGCTGGCCGAGCGCGCCGGCATCCCGGCCGGGGTGTTCAACGTGGTGCTGGGCGATGCGCCGATGGTGTCCGAGGTCCTCTGCAAGGAGGAGCGCGTCAAGGCGCTGTCGTTCACCGGCTCCACGCCGGTCGGCCGCCTGCTGCTCGAGCAGAGCGCCGGCACCGTCAAGCGCGTCTCGCTGGAGCTCGGCGGCAACGCGCCGTTCATCGTCGGCCCGGACGTCGATCCCAAGGAAGCGGCCTACGCCGCCGTGGCGGCCAAGTTCCAGACCGCCGGACAGGACTGCCTGGCCGCCAACCGCATCCTGGTTCACGAGTCCGTGCACGACGAGTTCGTGGCGCACTTCGCCGAGCGCATGCAGGCCTTCACGGTCGGCAACGGCCTGGACGGCGAGGTCGACCTGGGGCCGCTGATTCATCGTCGTGCGGTCGACAAGGCCGCGGCGATCGTCGACGACGCACTGTCCCGGGGCGCCACGCTGGTCCATGGCGACCAGTCGGCGGCACCGGGCGAGAACTTCTTCATGCCCACCCTGCTGACCGAGGTCACGGCGGACATGAAGGTCTGGCGCGAGGAAAACTTCGCGCCGGTGGCGGGCATCACCCGCTACAGCACCGATGACGAAGTCATCGAGATGGCCAACGACACCGAGTACGGGCTGTCGGCCTACATCTTCACCCATGACATTCGGCGCATCTGGAAGATCATGCGCGCGCTGAAGAACGGCATGGTGGCGATCAACACCGTGAAGATGACCGGGCCGCCCATCCCCTTCGGCGGGGTCAAGCAGTCGGGCCTGGGCCGCGAGGGCGGCACCGCAGGTATCGAGGAATACCTGGAGACGAAGTACTACTGCCTCGGCGGGCTCGGCTCCGTCTCAGGGAGCTGACTGCGCTCGGCGATAACGGGGCGCCGGGGGCAAGGCGAAGCGAGGGTCCTTTGCCATGGATGGCAAAGGTAGCGCCCAGGGAGGGGTCCACAGCGCCCTCGCGAAGGCTTGTCCCCGGAAAGCCCATTTTATCTGCCGGGTTGTGACGAAACTCTTGGCGACATGCCATCGTTTCTTTGACAGCCACTACGCAAAATTCTTGCAGGGCAAGACTTTTTTACAGGAGAGTGCCATGACCACCCATCAGGATCTGATCGACCGCGATCGCAAGGTCACCTTCCACGCATCCACGCACCTGCGTGACTTCGCCCACGGCAATGCGCCGGGTCGCGTGATCACCGGTGGCAAGGGCATCAACATCGTCGACAAGGACGGCCGCGAGTTCATCGACGGCTTCGCCGGCCTGTACTGCGTCAACATCGGCTACGGCCGCACCGAGGTGGCCGAGGCCATCTACAAGCAGGCGCTGGAGCTGGCCTACTACCACACCTACGTGGGCCACTCCAACGAGCCGCAGATCGCGCTGTCCGAGAAGATCCTCGAGCTGGCCGGCCCGGGCATGTCCAAGGTCTACTACGGCCTCGGCGGCAGCGATGCCAACGAGACCCAGCTGAAGATCGTGCGTTACTACAACAACGTGCTGGGGCGCCCGCAGAAGAAGAAGGTCATCTCGCGGATGCGCGGCTACCACGGCTCCGGCCTGGCCACCGGCTCGCTGACCGGGCTCAAGGCGTTCCACGACCAGTTCGACCTGCCGATGACCGGCATCCTGCACACCGAGGCGCCGTACTACTACCATCGTGCCCCCGAGCTGGAAGGCATGAGCGAGCGTGAATTCTCCAAGCATTGCGCCGCCAAGCTCGAGGAGCTGATCCTGGCCGAGGGTCCGGATACCGTCGCCGCCTTCATCGGCGAGCCGGTGCTGGGCACCGGGGGCATCGTGCCGCCGCCGGAAGGCTACTGGGACGAGATCCAGACCGTGCTGTCCAAGTACGACGTGCTGCTGATCGCCGACGAGGTGGTCTGTGGCTTCGGCCGCATCGGCAGCGATTTCGGCAGCCATCAGTACGGCATCAAGCCGGACCTGATCACCATCGCCAAGGGCCTGACCAGCGCCTACCAGCCGCTCTCCGGCGTCATCGTCGGCGACAAGGTCTGGCAGGTGCTCGAGCACGGCACCGGCGAGTTCGGTCCGATCGGCCACGGCTGGACCTACTCCGGTCATGCGCTGGGCTGCGCCGCCGGCCTGGCCAACCTGGAGATCATCGAGCGCGAAGGGCTGACCCGGAATGCCGCCGAGACCGGCGCCTACCTGCAGCAGAAGATGCAGGAAGCCTTCGGCGAGCACCCGATCGTCGGCAACGTGCGTGGCGTGGGCATGCTCGCGGCACTGGAGTTCTCGCCGGCGGCCGCCAAGCGTGCCCACTTCGATCCGGCCCTGAAGGTCGGGGCGCGCATCAGTTCCGCCGCGCTGGAGGAGAACCTGATCGCCCGTGCCATGCCGCAGGGCGACATCCTCGGCTTCGCGCCGCCGCTGGTCGCCACCCGCGACGATGTCGACGAGATCGTCGCTCGCGCCAAGCGCGCCGTGGACAAGGTCGCCGACGAGCTGACCAAGTCCGGCGATCTGGGTGACGGGGCATAGGTTTGGCTGAAAACGGCCTGCACTCGGCCATACGGCGTTAAAAATCAGCTCAAAATGCTCATTTACAGCTCGTAAACTCCGCGTTTTCGCTGATTTTTGCCTTGTCTGGCCGTCGTTCGCCGAGTTTTCAGGCAACCTATGCTACATAGCCACGGTTGCTATGCTTCACGAAAGACACCGGCCGGTCGGCCGGTAACGACGCCGCAAGTTTCTTGCGGCGTCGTCCTGTCTGGCAGTCGCCGTTCAACAAGGAGTCAACGATGACGCAGCCGACGCATGGCGTGACCCTGGCCTCGCTCTATCAGGCCCGGGCGCGCATTGCCGGTCAGGTGACGCGCACCCCGCTGATCCGCTCTCAGGCCCTGTCGCGGCGTTTCGACGCCGAAGTCTTTCTCAAGCTGGAAAACTGCCAGCCCAGCGGGGCCTTCAAGCTGCGGGGCGCGACCAACATGATCCGCGCCCTGCTCGAGCGGGGTGGCGCCGAGGCGCTGTCGCGTGGCGTGACCACCGCTTCCACCGGCAACCACGGGCGCGCCGTGGCGCTGGCGGCCTCGCGCCTTGGGGTGCCGGCGATCATCTGCCTGTCGAACCTGGTGCCCGATAACAAGGTGCGGGCCATCGAGGCACTGGGCGCCGAGGTCAGGCGTGTCGGCCGGAGCCAGGATGAAGCCTTCGGCGAGGTCGCGCGGCTGGTCGACGAGGAGGGCATGACGCTGATCCCGCCCTTCGATGACCCGCTGATCGCCAGCGGCCAGGGCACCATCGGCCTGGAGCTGCTCGAGGATCAGCCCGACCTGGATCGCGTGATCGTCGGCCTGTCCGGCGGCGGGCTGCTGGGCGGTATCGGCGCCGCGATCAAGGGCATTCGTCCGGCCACCCGGGTCACCGGTGTCAGCCTCAGTCAGGGGGCGGCGATGTGGGAGAGCCTCAAGGCCGGACATCCGGTCGATGTCGAGGAGGTCGAGAGCCTCGGCGATTCGCTGGGCGGCGGTATCGGCCTGGACAATCGCTGCACCTTCGCGCTGGTTCGTGAGGTCATGGACGATCACTACCAGGTTGCCGAGGCCGCCATCGCCCGGGCCATGGTGGACCTGCTGGCCGACGAGAAGATGCTGGTGGAAGGTGCCGCGGCGGTGGGGCTGGCGGCCCTCGACGAGCATGGCCTGGACGTGCGCGGCCAGACCGTGGCGCTGATCGTCTCGGGCAACGGCGTGGCGCTGGAAACCTTCGACCGGGCCCGTGCGCTTGCCAAACCTCGCTGACGATGCTGGCCTTTTACGGGGCAGGCTTCAAGCCAGCGTGCCAACCATCAATGGAGGAGGAGTGCCATGGAGCTCTATCAGCGCGATGACATCGAGGCCGCGGTCAGGCTCGACCGGGAGGCCCTGGCGGCCGTGGAGGCCGGCTTCGCCGCCCTGGGGCGCGGCGAGGTGGTGCAGCCGCCGATCCTGTCGATGGCGATCGAGGAGGCCAATGGCGAGGTGGACGTCAAGACGGCGCACATCCGTGGTGCCGAGCGCTTCGCCATCAAGGTCAGCCCCGGCTTCTTCGACAATCCCAAGATCGGCCTGCCGAGCCTCAACGGGCTGATGATGGTGTTTTCCGCCAAGACCGGGCTGGTGGACGCGGTGCTCTTCGATGAAGGCTATCTGACCGCCGTGCGCACTGCGCTGGCCGGCGCGATTGCCGCCAAGCACCTGTCGCGGGAGGCCAGCCGTCGGGTTGCCGTGCTGGGCGCCGGCGAGCAGGCCGAGCTGCAGGTACGCGCGCTGCAGCTGGTCCGCGACATCGATACCGTCGATGTCTGGGCACGGCATCGCGAGTCCGCCGAGGCCTATGCCGAGCGCATGCGCGCGCAGGGGCTGAGCGTCAACGTCCACGACTCGGTCAGGGAGGCCTGCGCGCAGGCCGACATCATCGTCACCACCACGCCGGCCCGCGAGCCGATTCTCACCGCCCAGGACCTGCCCGAGGGGGTGCATGTCACCGCGATGGGCTCCGACAGCCCGGAAAAGCGCGAGCTCGACGAGGAGGTGATGATTCGCGCCGACGCCTTCGTCTGCGACACCCGCGCGCAGAGCCGGACCAACGGCGAGCTCAAGGCCTTCGTCAAGCCCGGGGAGTCCGAGGCCAGCGCGCCGTTCAAGGTCTACGAGCTGGGTCAGGTGATCGCCGAGAACCAACGCCTGCGGGTCTCGGACGCCAGCATCACCGTCTGCGACCTGACCGGCACCGGGGTGCAGGATACCGCGATCGCCGCCTTCGCCCTGCAGCGTCTGGCCGACTGACTCGGCGTCACCGGCGCCGGTGGCTTGCGACGACGCCCACCCCGGGCCGGGGTGGGCGTCGTCGTGTCCGGTGGCGGTGTTCGGTCAGCCGACGCTCAGGCCGGTATCCTCGTCCAGGCCGAGATGGATGTTCATGCACTGCACCGCGGCGCCCGCCGCGCCCTTGCCCAGGTTGTCCAGCCGCGCGACCAGTGCCAGGCGTTCCTCGCCGCCGTAGACGAACAGGTCGACGCGGTTGGTGTCGTTGGCGCCCTGCACCTCGAAGAAGCCGTGGTCGAGGCTGGTCTCATCGGCCAGCGGCATGACGTTGACGAAGGGCTCGCCCGCGTAGTGGCGGGCATAGGCGTCGTGGATCGTGGCACCGTCGGCGCCCGCGGCCAGGCGATCGACGTGCAGTGGCACGGTGACCGACAGCCCCTTGAGGAAGGGCCCCACCACGGGCGTGAAGACCGGCGCCTGGGCGAGGCCGCCGTGCAGGCGCATCTCCGGCAGGTGCTTGTGGGCCAGGGTCATGGCATAGGGGCGCGGCGCCGCCAGGCGGCCGGGTTCGGCGGCCTCGTACTCGGCGATCAGCTTCTTGCCGCCGCCGCTGTAGCCGGTCAGCGAGAAGGCCGACAGCGGGTAGTCGGCGGGCAGCAGGCCGGCCTCGATCAGCGGGCGCACCAGCAGGATGAAGGCGCTGGCATGACAGCCGGGGTTGGCGATGCGCTTGCTGCGCCGGATGGCCTCGCGCTGGCCGGGAACCAGCTCGGGCAGGCCGTAGGTCCAGCCTTCGGCGGTACGAAAGGCGGTGCTGGCATCGATCAGGCAGGTATCGGGATTGTCGAGCAGTTCGACCGCCTGGCGCGAGGCCTCGTCCGGCAGGCACAGGAAGGCCACGTCGGCGGCGTTGAGCAGTCGGGCCCGTTCGGCGGTGTCCTTGCGCCGATCACTGTCGATGCGCAGCAGCTCGATATCGTCGCGCGCCTCGAGATAGTCGAGCAGGCGCAGGCCGGTGGTCCCTTCCTGCCCATCCACATACACGTTGAACGCCATCGTGGGTCTCTCATTCCAGTCGTCGATCAGGAAGGTCCATTGTGCGGCGTTTACCCATGCTTGTCATATGCCAACGGGCACTTGTCGGTGGTCGCCAAAGCGACCAGTCTGAAGCGACACGAACGCAGTGACAGGAAGCACGGCATGAAACGAGTTCTGGCATTCGATGTATACGGTACCCTGATCGACACCCACGGCGTGGTGGAGTCCCTGCACCAGCACCTGGGCGACAGGGCCGTGGAATTCTCGCGGCGCTGGCGCGACAAGCAGCTCGAATATGCCTTCCGGCGGGGCCTGATGGGCGCCTTCGCCGACTTCTCGCAATGCACCCGGGACGCCCTGGAGTTCGTCGATCGGGCGATGGGCACGCGCCTCGGCGAGACCGACAAGGAGCGGCTGATGGGCGTCTACGGGCGGCTGCCGGCCTTCGACGACGTGGCGCCGGCCCTGTCGCGCATGGCCGAGCTCAACCTCAAGCGGGTGGCGTTCTCCAACGGCAGCCGCCGGGCGGTCGAGGGGCTGCTCGACCAGGCCGGGGTGCTCGGGCAGTTCGACGACATCGTCAGCGTCGAGGAGGTCAAGCGCTTCAAGCCCGACCCGGCGGTCTACGCCTTCCTGCACAACCGGCTCGAGGTGCCGGCCCACGAGACCTGGCTGGTGTCGTGCAATCCCTTCGACGTGATCGGCGCCAAGCACGCCGGCCTGCGGGCCGCCTGGGTGCGGCGCAGCGCCGAGGCGCCGTTCGACACCTGGGGCGGCGAACCGGACCTGACGG